>ENA-UOUL01000649-UOUL01000649.1-bioreactor-metagenome-genome-assembly--contig:-NODE-649-length-58143-cov-8.444322_pt1 | contig 58143 bp, 33 predicted proteins | sample MGYA00249838_ERZ747220 | MGnify/ENA primary metagenome ERZ747220 (study PRJEB28778, sample SAMN05720191) | bioreactor metagenome | isolation source: Anaerobic biogas reactor | place: USA:Washington... | reverse complement strand
CCAGCCATTTATAGGCAGCACTGCTAGCAGTGCATTCGTGTGTGTTGGTAATGCAGCAGTATTCGGTTAAGTTCAACGATGGCTGTGTCTGCGAGTGGATCGAAATCACTCGCGTGATGCTCAGCGGGCCGGGAATGGTTTTTGGCATTTCGGCGGCGTCCAGCCCCACTCCCATTGATCAGACTTCGATGCTTCCATGACCGATTCAATCAATCCACCGTTTGACGTACCGTCACGACGACGGTTTCTCGAAGCAATAGGGGCTCTGTGTACTGCCGGAATGCTGCCTCGTGCCGCAGCCGCTGCCAGTGCCGTCTCGTCAACCGCTGCTGGCGGAACCGATACACCGCCACGAGTCTTCGCCAGCGGCCGGGAAGATGGCCGGTTCGTCACCAGCACCGGTTTCATCCACGCGCACCTGAAACACCTGAAGCCGAAACTGGAATTCGACCCGGAGATGAACCCAACGGATTATCCGGCCTGGCAAGACGCGGTTCGCGCGAAGCTTCTGGAGCTGATGAGCTTCCCCGAGTTCAACCAACCGCAACCGCCACCAAAGCTCCTTTGGAGCAAGCAGCAGGACGGTTACCAATTGCAGAAATGGGAAGCTTATCCCGAACCGTACAGCGTCGTGCCCTATCTGGTCCTGGTTCCCGACGGCATCAGTGCCCAGTCGCCCGGTCCGGGCGTGATGTGCTTCCCCGGATCCTTCTCGAGCAAGGAGTCGCTGGCCGGAGAGTTGGAACTGGACGGAAAGCCATGCAGCCACCGGCATGCCGCCAGAAATCGAATGGCTCTGGAGTATGTTCGCAAGGGCATCGTCAGCGTGGCAGTCGAGAACCCGGCAACCAATGAACTGGACGATCCGATCCGTAAAGGGAGCTACGAGTTCTCGGTCCACGCCCTGTGGGCCGGCCGTTGCTACGAGAGCATTTCGGTCTTTCAGAAGCATCACATACTGCAATGGCTCAAGCAGCAGCCCTACGTGGACGACGCTCGCATCGCCGTGAGCGGGCATTCCTTGGGAGCCAAGCCCGCCTTGATCCTGGGGGTACTGGACCCGATGATCAAAGCGGTCGTTTGGAACGACACAACCATCGACTGGCGTCGACGAGCAGTGGCCACGAATCTGTACCGCATCGGTACTTTCCAGTATGTGCCGGGCCTGCTCGCCTGGTTCGACTACTCCGATCTGCAAGCGTCACTCGCGCCACGTCCGTTCCTGATTACCGAAGGAGGACGTACCGCCGTCCTGAACAAGATCCGCCAGGCGTACCGCCTGCTGGACGCTTCCGACCGATTCACGCTGGTCTACTATCCCAAGTACGCCACGCCCGAACTGCGACCCTTGGACGACCAACCCGTGCCTGAAGGTCTGAGCATGGAAGAGTACTTCCCCTACGCGAACATCGACGCACCGGCCCACTGCTTCAAAGGAAATATCGCCGTGCCGTGGCTGGTGGAAGTGCTCCGTCAGGGTGGAATGGCGGCAAAACCGGCGTCTCACGAACAATAGCCCGAGATTGAGCGGCCGGCGACCGGCGATCAGGTACTTGGATCGATGACGAATGGATTGGTCCAGGCGTGGTTGCCTGCCTCGTCGACGACCTCGACCCGAATCCAGCGATACTTCCGCCGCCCGGCTTCACTTCAGCCGCTTGAGCATCTCCACCGCCTCCTTGACCAGCAGATCGCCGGCCTCGGGACCAAAACCGCTGCTGTTGACCTCGTAGCCGCCTTCCGGGTACACGTGCTTCGGGGGAAGATAGCCGGCCTTGCCGTTGCAGTGAGTGATTACCAAGGTGTGGCCGTAGGGCGACCCTGCCTTGATGGCCATGCCCAGTTCGGTCAACAATTCGCAACCTACGCCCACCAGGGCCACATCTCCGATCGTCGCCACGGTCAAATTCAACGGCTTCGTGGCTGAAGCGTTCTCTTTCCGGTCAGGATCCACCTTGGCGGGAAGCTCGAGCGTCACCAACTCGGTCTTGATGCGAGCGTCGGACGACATCGTCTTCACGTCGCGGAATACGTACACGACCTCCTCACCCAGCAGCGTCCCCAGAAGCACCGGCTCGGGGATCCAGCCCGGCGTGTCGTCGAACGACGGGCGAACCCGATACCAGGGATCAATGTTGCCGGAGGCACCCGCAAAGACCGGCGCGATGAGATCGGGCCCCAGAATCTTCTCCACAAACTGCGCCGCGAGCCCCAGCACGTCGCCGCTGATCTCGAGGTTCCGCGGCCCGAGCGACGTGGCGTGGGTGGCGTAGTCGAACAACGCGGCGACAGGCGTGCCGTCGGGCCGGGCAAGCTTCATCACCAGCACTTCCTTGTCCGTAGGCCCGTACGGATTCCGACCCAGTTTGATCGAGCCGTCGGGCTGCTTCTCGCGGCGATTGCAGCCGACCGGACTGTATCCCCGGCCCATTCCCATCTCAACCGGCTCAATCTTCTGGAGAGCCAAACCGACCGCCTCCAACAACTTGGCCTTCAGGCCCTGCGTGTACTCCACGTTGTTGGCATGGCCGTCCAGATCGAGCGTGGGCGTCGGTGCACTGTGGCTGTGGATCGAACTGAGGAAGATCTCGCTGGCCTTCAGGCCAAAACGCTCACAGATCGCGTCGCGGATCGGCTCGTAGGTGTTGTAGAACCCGATCAGGTCGGTCGACACAAGCACCAGTCGCTGGTCCCCGCTCTGAAACGCCACGATCCTGGCCGACAAGGGATCGTGCACGCCCGTCGACAGTTCCTTCCGGCTGCCGTAGCCCGACAGCTTGACGGGTTTGTCGGGTGTGATGTCGATCTTGACGATCCCGGCCCGGAGAGCATGGACCCCCGACCCTGCATCCGCAGGCGCCTGGCCCGCGGCCGAGGCCGCCATGCAGAAAACCGCGAAAAATGCCGCACTCAACCGGAAAACAGACCGATGCATCGCAATCTCCTTTCGTCACTTGGGTGAGTTTGTCAGAGTCACTAGCGACCGGCCGGGCAAGGTCAACTGAATGCTCCCCTTGTTCTCAACCGGATCGAGTTCGCGGAACGAGTCCGTCGGGCCGGTGCAGATGGCGCGGAACCGGCTCACGTCGCCGGGCAGCCCGTCGAGTTGCGCCTCACGTGCCGGTCCCAGATTGGCAATGTGGATCGTGTAGACCCGCCGCGGTACCTCGCCGGCGGCGAAGGCGGTGACGAGCACTTTCGGGTGATCCGAGGAGGTTGCGAGTGCGTCCGCATCGAGCGGCGTGAGGTTGCAGAAATGCTTGGCGAAGAAGAAGCGATCGGTGGGGGAGATCGCCACCTCTCCGTCCGGCTTCTTCTCCCAGCCGACCAGCGAATAGTCGCTAGTAAACTCCCAATACATCGTGCCGGCCGGCCGGGCGTGGAGCAGCAGCTCCTGATACATCCGCACCTCTCGCAATCCGTAGCCCGGCTGCTGGTGGGGCCGGTTGCGGTAATTGGCGTCGACGCCCAGTTCGGTCACCAGCAGCGGCAACTTGAGCCGGTCCGCCAGATCGGCCCAGCCGGCGTAGACGCTCGCCTCGGCCCCGCTCCAGGAGTGAAAGGCCACCGCGCCCACGAAATGCATCGCCTCGGCATCGGCCGCCGCCGCACTGGTAAAACCAATGCTGCCGGCGCCGGTGCAGTCGCCGAGCAACATCCTCGTCTTCAGCCCCAGGCCGGCGAAGTGCGTGCCGAGGAACTTGATGATCTCGCGATGCTCCTCCGGTGTCATCAACACCATCACACCGGCATTCGATTCATTGAAGCTGAATAGGTCCGGCTCGACGCCGTAGCGGCGTTTCTCGTAAACCAGGTACGAGCCGATCACTTCGGCCAACTTGGGCCACTTGTCGCGCGGGACGATCCGCCGGTGGCCGTCGGTGTTCTGGCCGCCCCCGTCGCCATACAGCCATTCCGGCAGCCACCAGATCGAACTGACTATCGGAATCGAACGCTGTTGAAGCTGCCGGTCGAATTCAAATCGCCGCCGCAGTGAACTGCCCGGCTCGTCTCGCGATTCCAGCTTGCCCCAATCGGGCTCCGCCCCGGCAAAATCCGCCGCGTCGGGGGCCCATTGGCTGGCGACCATCTCGATCCGAGCCCACGCCGATCGCAGGTGCTCCAGCGTGTACGCCGCGGGCGGCGAGTCGACCGAAAAGCAATAGTTGCCGCCGAAACCGTCCAGCTTGTAGCGGACCCGGGTCGCATCGACGGTCAAATGGGCAGCCCGCGTGTCCACTGTGGCCGTCGGACGGATCGTCATACGCACGCCGGTCTGCTGGCCCGCCTTGAGCGGACCTCGAACGAGCTGGAACAGAAACGAGTACTCCGAACCGTTGAACTTGCGGTCGTCTTGAACGCTGGTGCCGATCGGGCGATCCAGCAGGAACTCCACCGCCGTGCGCTGGGCCGCATCGGCTATATGAACGCGGTTGGCCCGCCCGCCCAGGAAGATGTACTTCTCGTTGAGCGTCGCGGGGCAGTCGGCGACCGTCTCCTTCCCGTCGTCCGACGTCAACGACACCCTGCCCCCCTTGAACTGGATCACCGGAAACTGGGCCCAGAGGTAAACCCCCTCCACCTCGAGATCCGCTTCGGCAACCACGTCGAGATCGATGACGGCCGATCCTCCCTGCTCCAGGAGGTTCATCTGGTAGCGACAGCGTTTGCCCTTATCCAGTTCAATCGTGCCCTGCCACGATTTCGTGCCGTCCTCCGTCGATACCGTCGCGGGCCGGCCCGGGTTGAGGCGGCCCTGGCGGTTCCAGCCCTTGGCCGGAAGTCGCAGCTCCACCTGCAGCGGCACATCTTCGCCGCTCACCAGCAGGCCGGCGATCCCGCCGTTCCGGTCGCTCAGCACCTCGAGGTCCGACCCAGGACCCTGCGGCTGGGCATGCGACGCGGCGCCCGTCAGTAGGATTGCCATCGATGCGCAAACAACGTGCAACTTCGACATGGGAGCCTCCAATACCGTCGTGTCTATCCGCTCACGGGGTCGACCAATCCGACCTCGATGATACGCTCTTGGCCGCGTTTCGCAAGCACGTTTTTATGCGAAGGTGCTGCGGATAGCTCGCGCAAATCACCACGTCATTCCCGCGCAGGCGGGAATCCAGATCGTGAATTGCGGGCGAGATCACCCCCAATCCCAGGCCTTCCGCAAGGTAGCCCTAACCCCTCTCCGATCCCTCCCATCCCTCATGTTCGAGAAGCCACACCACAAAGCGGGTCGAACTGACAACGGACAACTCACTCCCCACCCGCCGGTTCAACCACGCCCGCCGGCACGCAAGCCACCGACACCGGCGCGTAGTTGCACGTGCAGCCGCCCGTGAGATTGGGCATGTTCAGCACGCCGTTGGCCGGATACAGGTTGTTGTTCACCTGGCAGCCCGGCCGCACTCCCAGAAACGGCGTGATCTCGCCGCTGGCCAGGTCGATCCAGGCCGAATTGCCCAGGTAGCGCGTGGTCAGCAGGTGCGTGCTCGCCCGCGTCCCCGTGCATCCCCGGCGGTTCCACTTCAGCGGCTCGCCCATCCGCTCGCCCGACGGCAACCCGTAGACGAGCAGCGTGTCGTCGCCGCCGGTGAGCAGTTTCTCGCCGGCGATCCGGCCCGGCAGCCCCGTCTTCGGCAGACCGCCGCCGGTCACGACCAGCCGCGTCTTCGACCCCGATTGCCGCGGCAAGGGTTCGCCGTCGCTGCCTCGATAGAAGGCCGCCGGCGTCACCACCAGGTCGAGCGACAAGCTGTAGCGCAATCGGGCCCCGCCCGGCCGCTGCCACAACCGTTCTCCCGTGGCCAGGTCGAGGGCAAAAACACTTCCGTCGCGAGCTTCGTCTTCGCCCCGCCGCGGGTCGACCAACTCCGAGCAAAACACCCTATTTCCGCCCACGGCAAGATGCAGATCGGCACGGGTCGCCTCAGCCCGCCACAGCAGCTTGCCCGAGCGGCGATCCATGCACAGCACGTGCGAACCGCTGGTGCCCACCAGACGGTCGCCAGAAACGCGAAGATTCGCCCACGGCGCCTTCAAATCGTCCGGAAGCGCGATGCGTCCGCTTAGCTCGCCCGTCGCCGCATCAAACACCAGGCAGGTCGTGCCGTCGCTCAGATAGATCGCGTCCTCGAGGGCCACCAGTTCTATGGTGGGCGACAGGCTCGGCGCCGGACCCCACTGGCGATGCCGCGCGTAACGGATGCCTGGGCGATCGAGCGGTTCGTCCGCCAGATCGACGGCCCACAACTTCCGGCCGGTATACACGTCCGCCGCCCGCAACAGGCTCTGCTCGTAAATGACGAGCCGCCCGCCGGATATCCGAACCTGGTTCTGCCCCGGATACTTGTGCCAGCGCTCCGACGCGCCGAACCACAACACCGCCGCGGGCGATCGCAACTCGTCCGCCGACGCCCCCGTGCAGCCCGCATCGGCTTCCGCATGCGACCAGTCCGCCGCCCCCGGCAACGAACCCGAACGGGCCAGCAACACGAACTCGCCCGCCTGCCGAACCCTCGCACCGGGGAACGCTTCGTCCTGAACGATCTCCTCAATCCGCCCCCGATCGGCCAGCAAGCCCCAGACACAAGCCACGCCGCCATAAGGCCGCAGGGCGTGAAACACCGCCCCGGCCAAGGCCCGCCCGCCCGCCTGCTCCAAGTCGTCGGGAGTCTCCGAAACGACCAGGCTGGCCAAGTAGGGTGGGAAGGGATACGCCGCCGGATCTCCATCCAAGACGCTCGCCCGAGTGCCGTACAACCCCGCCGCATCGAGCCGCCGGCGAAGAGCCGTAACCTTGGCTCGATCGTCGTCCACCGCGATCACATGCAAAGACGACTGCCGGACGAGTTCCTCGACGAGCCGCCCGCTCTCCAGCCCCAACACCAGGGCATAGCCGTCGCGCACGCCAGTGGTGTCGAGGACGGAAGCCGCCTTCCCAGTCCATTCGTCGGCAGGCGGCGCCGGGGAATCGGCTGCCACGTGCCTGGTCACACTGCCGGCCGCCGGCTCGGCGAAGGCCAGAATCGTTCCCTCGGCCGTCACCACAAACAGCTTCCGGTCCGCCGCCAGCATTCGCGTCGGCGTCCCTTCAATCTCCGCTCGCCAGACGCTCTTCGGCTCCGAACCTGCCACGTCGATCGCCTCGACCTCGCCCGGCCCGCCCGCATACAGCCTGCTGCCCGCCTTGATCTGCACCGTCAGCTTCGACGGCAGTTCCCAGATCTGCCGGAACACGGCCCCGAAATTGTCGGGAACCTCGTCCTTGGCCCGGTGCGGCGGTATGTTCTCCTTGGTCCATTCCTGAAGTGTATACCCTGTCAAGTCTCGCGCCACGATCCGCTCGTCGCTCTCGTACATCACCTCCGGCGTCATCACCGGCTGGCGAAAGCGGTCGAGCTCCCGCTGGTTGGCCCGCTCGATGTCCAACCGCGTCCAGCCGCCCGGATAAAGCAGCGGCTTGAAATCGTTCTCGCCGGGCTTGGTCTTGGCAAGCCGTTCCTCGTTCGGACGGGTAATGTCGTAAAGATCGCCCCCGTGGCTCAGATACTTGCCGATCCCGGCCGCGAACCAGCACCCCTTCGGCAATCCCAAACGCCCGCCCCAACCGGTCGTATACGTCTGCAGTTCGCCCGTCTTCAGATCGAAAAACGCGGGCAACTGCGTGCCGCAAGGCACGATCAGCCGGTCGCCCACGATCGCCAGATAGCCTTGCGGCGTCAGACCGGCTTCGCTCCCCACGCCGTGGTCCAGGTTGCTCTCCGGGATGCGATCGCAGGTGGTGTTCGACCAGACCGGTTCACCCGACTCCGCATCCACGCCGTGGACAAACACGCCCTCGGTCGGCCACAGCCCCGCGGCGAAATAAACCACGCCGTCGGCCAGGACGGGGCCGCCGCGAGCCGGCCACAGCGAAATCAGCCGCCCGTGCCCCACAACCGTGCGGTCCTGCCGTCCCTCTGGCAGACCGCGGAACCGCCAACGCAGCGACCCGTCGTCGTTGAGACAATACAAATAACCGTCGTCGGAGACGAAGTAGACCTTGCCTTCCCACGCCGCGGGCGCGAAGCGGACCGGCCCCCCGGCAATGAACCGCCAGCGTTCGGCCCCCGTCTCCGTGTCGAGCGCCGTCACACTGTCGGTGACCATCGACGGCACGAACATCAACCGCCCCAGCACCACCGGCTCGTAGGAGGCGTCGTAGGCCAGGCGAAGCTCGTGGGGAAAGGCCGGGCGGGGGGCCGGAAGCGTACGCGTCCAACGCAGTCCGAGTTCCTCAGGCAGTCCGTCCGGCGCCGCCGCCGTCCGCCCCGCGTCATAGCGAAACTGCGGCCAGTCGCCGCCACGTAGCGGAGCCGCCACCAGCCAGGCAACCATAGCCAACGCCAGCCGGGAATGCCACTTCATGGATCTCCTCCTCGTCCTATAATCGAGTCGCCAATAGGAACACCGAGTGTCCATCTATTGTGAGCCACAAGAGGCTCCGTGCCAACAGTGCTGAATGGCCTTGCGCGATTCCAGACAACACGGTTCCGAGGCAACCGTCTTCGAGGTAGCCGTCCCCTTTGTCGTTCCCGCCCCCCATCCGTCATTCCCGCTCTCCCATCCGTCATTCCCGCGAAGGCGGGAATCCAGGCACTCGGTATACTGCACGAGACTCCCGCCTTCGCAGGAATGACGGCCAAAGGCCCCCCGGAATTCCTCCAGGAATCACGAAAGGCCACTCAACAGCGGTCGCCGTGTCGTGCTATGCTGGCGTCATGACGAAGAACAGCCCGAAACGCCGTTGGTTCCAGTTCCGACTGAGGACACTACTGATTGGCGTTCTGGTGCTCAGCCTGCCGTTGTCGTGGTTTGCCTGGAGGATGGAGAAGGCGAGAAAGCAGAGGGAGGCGGTGGAGGCACTCCAAAGCACCGGAATTTTCTTGGACTGGCAAATCGTCCGGGAATCGGAGCCGGGGGTCCCGACCTGGTTGGCTAAGCTCTTTGGCGACAGCTATCTTTTCGTCGAGGTGCGTCAGGTCATTTGGAACACGCAATCCAACTGGAAGCCCGTCCGAGACGAGCACATGATTCACCTGGCAGACCTGCCCGATCTCCGGCGGATCGCCGTCCCCACGTGTCGAGTTAGCGATGTAGGCGTCGAGCACCTGAAGGGACTGACGAACCTTCGGAGCCTGGACCTCTCTCGTACCGAAGTGACCGACGACGGCCTGAAGCACTTGAAGGAAATGAGTGAACTCCAGCACTTGTTTCTGAGCGGCACTCAGATTACGGACGGCGGACTGGAGTACCTCAAAGGGCTGGCTAACCTCAAGTGGCTGTCCCTCAAGGGCACTCAGGCCACCCCCGAAGGCGTCCAGAGGCTCCAAGAGGCACTACCCAACTGCAAGATCGAATACGATGAGACACTCGCTGTGATGCAATGACTACAACGGAAAAGTTGCCCTTTAACTCCCCGCTTGTGAAACGAATTGGCGAGATTGCCGTTTTCTGAAATAAAAATACCCCATGGGATAGGCGCACTATTCTCTATTCTTACCCGTTGTGGCAGAAGAGTTGTGGGAACACGGTCAGCAACAACGGCAGATGAGCGAGTCATGCAGGCACTCTCCGATCGCCGTCCGCAGAAGCAGAACCGACAGTCTTTCTCCACACGCCGTAAACCGGCCGGTCGACGTCAGGTAACAGACCGTGGCCTGCCCGTATCCCCGCCTCCGATCCCTCCGATGCCTCATGTTCAAAAACACCTCACTTGCCAAATTCACTCGGAGAGGGAAGATAGACCTGTGGTTAGGGGCGGCAAGGCTAGTCTCAAAACTCTCTTTGGGTTGGCGGGAACTGCTGCCACTGGCTATCATCTGTACGACAGGCTGAAGGATGGTGATATCAATCGCACAGGACCCGACATGCATCGCAGGTTGCTACTGATCGTCTCGTTGACTTTGCTTGGTGCCGCCAACACAGGCTGTGGTGCTAAGTCACAGCCACTGCCAGAAGTCGCTCCACCATCTGAAGTGCTGCCGGAGAAGGCTCCCATCAAAGTGGAGGCTGCTGAAATGTCAACCGAGTACCCAAACGCGACGGAAAACGTTGCGTACAACACAACCCTTGACGAGTGTCGAATCGATCCGAGCGAGCTAAGGTATGTGAACACGGATCCGTCCAAATCTGCGGCAACTTCGGACGAGTATTGCGACATTCGCGATCTCGCGTTCTCCGAAATCAGCCGATTCCTCCAAGCGAAGCACTTCCCCGAGTTGGATGATCTCCATAGGCGCTTGTTCAAGGAATCGAGTTTCGGGGAGTATCGCGGTGATCGTACACTCGATCTCCCGCTGACGGACGAACGAATGGTCAATTCGGAATTCATTCAGTTGATTCAGTCCACAGTATTGAACTTCTATCCACTCTGGCGATTGAGGTTTGGCACCCGTGAACAGGAGTTGACCGCCGTAATCTATCCCGATGCCTTGAGCCTCGGCAAGGCGGTCTACTCGACGCCTGGAGGGATTGAACTGGAGACGGGATTGACACAGTGGCGCAACGCTGTCCGAGAAGCGTTCGACACGAAGTGGGGGCCGCAAATCAAGCAGTTGGCGGTGGTGAAGGCTCGCCTTCCCAAAATGCTGAGCCAGCCGAGTGAACGCCCGTTCCGGGTCATTGCTGCATTCCCGTCGCGGGGGCCAGTTTCGAATCGCTCATGCGTATGGCTGCTCGTTCCGGGAACGGCGAAGTGGGAGTATGCCATTGAGGATCCGGCGCCCGCGCCAGAAATGAAGTATGGTGCTCACGCAGGCACATACCCGGTACACGCTGGGGGCGTAGTCGGTGAACGTTTCTGGCGAGGAGACGATCCTCTCTTCTGGGCTGAGGAGACTGTCTTCAATATAACGCCACTGCCGAAAGACATAATAGTGACCCATCTCGAATCGGGGCAGACCTATCGTGTTTCATTGAGCGAGTTGGAGAAATTGGAGGAATGACGGCCGGCCGCGCGGCGTCGGTGCCCCCGAGTAACCCGGCAAACCACTCACCGCGTGCCGCTGCTTGCTGGCCAAGCAGGGCTGAGTAACGTTAAATAATCCACCCCATAACGCCTTGTCTTACCATAACGGTGGTGAGTCGGCCTCCGTCTTCCCATTTCCCCCTCGGTGCTCCCACTCCTTGGCAAACCAGCAGTACCACACGACGACGCGACTCAACAACGCATCCCCACCGCCAATTCCCCTGCCCGAGCAATTCCCCTGCCTTCAACGCTTTCCCCCGACGCCTTACCGTGCAGCCCGCTCCGTCAAGAGCAATGAGCCTCATGAACGGCCTGCGCTGGAGAACCAAGCTGCGAGGCGTGCGACCGTTCCGGCAAGGTTTGCCCAACTGAAACAACTGGCCGGGCTGCGGGCAGAATTGCCCATTCCGCCGGGTGTCGCCGGGCCGCTCGCGCGGCGGCGCGCTATCCTTCCAATGGAGTGCTGCGCAGCACTCGCGGCAGGAGGCCCGTATGACCCGCAAAACCCTCAGACCTCTTCTGGCCAGGAAGAACGGTTTGCGCTCGCCGCCGGCAAGCGCAATGGTCGCAGCGCTCACTGCTCTGACGCTGGCGGGCTGCTCTCCTTTCAACGAGATTCTTCGCAACCGCTCGGTCTGCGATGCCGTCCACTCCTGGCGAAACTTCCATAGCGCCGCCAGCATCGCCGACGCCCGGGCGGCCGCGTTCTGGGCGGGACAGCACGAGCGGGCCGGATCGGCGGAGTGCGTCGATCTCTACTTCCTGGCGGCCAAGCTGAGCTGCGCTGAAGGGGGCGTCATCTCGTCGGGCCAGTCGGCGCCCGAAGTGCAGACCGTCTATCACGAGAGCCTGGCCGGGCTGATCCGCACGGCTCAACAGTATGGGCGATACGATCCAATCCAGGGGATTCGCCTTCAGAAGAACGGGGCTGCGACTGCGGTCCCGATCAGTTATCACGGCTTCAACTGGCGGCCGGGCGATTTCAACCGGCTGGTCATCGCCGATCGGTTCGTCCGCACGCGGCTGAAAACGCAGTACTATCGCGACGGCATCGGCGTCCCGCTCATCGCCATCCGGGAGCGGGAAGCGCCCGAACGGTTCTACACCGGGCGGAGCCACTTCGCGGCCACCGCCAATCTCAAGTGCCATAGCGACGCGGCGCAAAACCGGCCCGGCTGGGTGCTCGAATTGGCGAATCCCTATGCGATCGAGTGCACCGATTTCGGCGGGCAATCGCTGCGGCTGGCCGCCGACTACTCGGCCGCGTCGCGCTACATCATCGAGCGAGAAAAACGCACCTACCTGCGAAACTTCGTCTGGGTCGACAGCCGGACCGCCGAACCGAAACTGATCTTTCTCGAACCTTATCAGCCGGGCAAGATCCCGCTCGTCTTCGTTCACGGGCTGCTCTCCGACCCCATGACCTGGGCCGAACTCTACGAGTCGATCAAGATCGATCCCGAACTGCGGGATCGGTACCAGTTCTGGGCCTTCCAGTATCCGACGGGCGCCGTGTTTCTCAGGTCGGCCGCCAACCTGCGGCGGGAACTGGACGCTGCCGTCGCCTGCGCCGATCCCGAAGGCTGCGATCCGGCCCTGTCGCAGATGGTCCTCGTCGGCCACAGCATGGGCGGACTCCTCTCGAAACTCCAAGTCACTTCGTCCGGCGATCAACTCTGGCGCTCCTTCGCCAACCGACCGCTCGAAAGCCTGCAAGCCTCGCCCCTGGTGCACGACCGGTTGCAGGAGATGTTCTTCTTCGACCCGTCGCCTCACATCCGGCGGGTGGTGTTCATCGGCACGCCCCACAACGGCTCCAGCCTGGCCACCCGATCGATCGGGCGTCTCAGCTCCTACATCGTCCGCATGCCCGACGCCGACGAGCGGGAATACAGCGCCTTCCTGGCCGCCAACCCGGGCGTGATCCACCCCTTCGCCGCCCGGCGGATTCCCACCAGCGTCGATATGCTGGAGCCGAACAATCCGATCCTCGGCGCGATGGCCCATCTGCCCGCGGCGCCGTGCGTGGCCGCCCACTCGATTGTCGGAACCGGTGGTTGCACGCTCCGGCGCGAGCGGTCCGACGGCGTCGTGCCCGTCGACAGCGCTCGGACCCCCGGCGTCGAAAGCGAACTGTTCGTCGACGAGGACCACGAAGATCTGCACCGCAGTCCGGAGACCGCCCGCGAAGTCGTGCGGATCCTCCGCCGGCACTTGCAGGTCTGCTCGCTGACGGCGATCGGTCAAGAGAGCCGTTGATCTCCCCCCCATCCCCCACAAAAACACCCCGCCTGTCGTCGCACCCCCAATCCAGGGGTGTTCAATTCTTGTATTGAACTCAAGCCCCGAATCCATATAATTGGGAAGTGTACGAATGTATATACAACCAACCCAGACCCCAAGATCAGCGCCGATGAGCGTCGATAAGCGTTCCCCTTTCCCGGTCTTCCGCCCCGCCCGCCCCTCAGTCCGCACCGGCATGCAACCCAAGACCAAGCGTCCAGGCCACAATACTGCCGGAAAAGCGTTGCTGCTGCCCAACTCCACCAAGAGAACTCACTACCGCCGCAGATATTGGCAAAACAGCCTCTTCGTTGACCAACTCCCAAAAGCTCCAGGATTAGTGCCGATGAGCGTCGATACGCGTTCCCCATTTCCCCGTCCCCGCTCTCCACCCCCAGCCGCCCCTCGGCCTCTCATAGCTTTCGTCCCTTTCGTGACTCCTCTTCTTCCCCTTACCCCCATGGAGAGGTGTATCGTGCCTGCGCCGCCCCAGAATCGCCGTAAACCCTTGCTCCACAATACTATAGCCGTCAGATGGCACATGCACCTATCGATCGACAACCGAACCACTCACACCCACCATCCGCAACCATTTCTCGCAAGAAAACATCTCAATCACAACCCGACGCGTAAGCGAGGAAACGAGCATCACCCGACGCGTAAGCGAGGATAGGTATTGTAACCCGACGCGTAAGCGAGGAAACGTATTGTAACCCGACGCGTAAGCGAGGAAACGAGCATCACCCGACGCGTAAGCGAGGAAACGCAGCATCACCCGACGCGTAAGCGAGGAAACGCCGCATCACCCGACGCGTAAGCGAGGATAGGTATTGTAACCCGACGCGTAAGCGAGGAAATGTATTGTAACCCGACGCGTAAGCGAGGAAACGTATTGTAACCAGAAACATTCCCCTGCTTTCCTCTTTCACGAATCCCTCATTTGCCCGATCATGAAAGCCAACTTGTCTTCCCTGTCCTCGTCAAAGGGCCAACCCATGAAACCCCACCGCACGACCTTGTTCACTTCCTTGGCTGTCCTCTCTTGTTTCGCTGCACCCATTCCCGCCGCCCAGCGCGACTACGGCCTGATCAAGACCGACCGCAGCCCGCATGCGGCGGTGCAGAGCGTCGACCTTGGCGCCGTCCGCTGGACCGGCGGGTTCTGGGGCGAGCGGTTCGACCAGTGCCGCGACGTCACCCTGCCCCGGCTCTGGGAACTGGCCGGGCCCTGGGCCTGGCACAATATGCTGGTGGCCGCCGGGCTCAAACAGGGCGAGGCCAAGGGCTGCGACTGGCAAGACGCCTGGATCTACAAGTGGATCGAGTCGGCCTGCTACGTCTACACCCAAACCCGCGACCCGAACCTGCTCGAACAGATGGACGAGGTGATCGCCGTCGTCGCCAAGGCCCAGCAGCCCGACGGCTACCTGGCCACCCAGGTGACGCTCCGCAACCGCGATCGCTTCACCAGCTACCGCTTTCACGAAGTCTACACGATGGGCCACCTGATGTCGGCCGCCTGCGTCCATCATCGCATCACCGACAAGGCCAACTTCCTGAACGTCGCCCAGAAGGTCGGCGACTTCCTGCACAAGAAATACACGACCGGCAAGAATCCCTATCTGATCAATTGCCCGATCAATCCGTCGGCGATCATGGGGGCGGTCGAACTGTACCGCACGACCGGCGAGAAGCACTACCTCGAACTGGCCAACATCCTTATCGACAACCGGGGCAAGAAGCGGGGCGAGGTGCCGCGTCTCCCCTGGGGCGCGGCCGGGGGCAACACCGACCTGAACCAGGACCGCACGCCGCTGCGCCAGTCGACCGAGGTCGTCGGCCACGCCGTCTTCTGGTCCTACCTGTTCGCCGGAGCCGCCGACGCCTACATCGAGACGGGCGACCCGTCGCTGACCGCGGCCCTCGAGCGGCTGTGGCAAGACCTGGCCGAGGGCAAGACCTACATTCACGGCGGCGTCTCGCCCGTCCACAAGGGGCTCTCCAACCGCAGCTACGGGCCCGGGGAGCGAACCATTCTCAACGACGAGGTCCACGAGGCCTCGGGCCTCCCCTTCGACCTGCCCAACGCGACCGCCTACAACGAAACCTGCGGCCAGATCGGCAACCTCATGTGGAACTGGCGAATGCTCGTCATCCAGCCCGAGGCCCGTTTCGCCGACCTGATGGAGAAGACCCTCTACAACTCGATCCTCTCCGGCGTGGAGGTCGACGGCGAAGGCTGGACCTACACCAACCCGCTCCGCTGGCACGGCCCGGGCCACGAACTACTCAGCAACGACGCCCATGTGCGATTCGACCCGGGCGAGAAGAACATCTGCTGCCCCACCAACCTCCTCCGCACCGTCGCCGGCTGGCACGGCTATCTCTACACCACCGACCAGGCCGGCCTGTGGGTCCATCACTACGGGGCCAATCGGGCAACCATCGCCCTGCCCGGCGGCGGATCGGTCGAGCTGGCTATGGAGACCGAATATCCATGGAACGGCAACGTCAAACTGCGACTGGACAAAGTCGACTCGCCAGGCGAGTTTGCTATCCGTCTGCGAGTGCCCGAATGGACCAGGCATGCTTCGGTCACCGTCAACGGCCAGGCCGCACCGGTCGAGGCGTCGCCCGGCAGCTACGCCGAACTGAAGCGGGTGTGGAAGCCGGGTGACGCGATCGAGTTGAACCTCCCCATGCCGGTCCGCATGATGGTCGCCCGGCCGCGGCTGGAGCAGGCTCGCGGGCAGGTCGCGGTCAGTCGCGGCCCGATCGTCTACTGCCTCGAATCGATCGACTTGCCCGAGGGCGTGTCGATCGACCAGGTGGCGATCCCCCGCGACGCTGCCTGGGAGGTGAAACATGAACCCGACCTGCTCGGCGGCGTAACCACCCTCAGTACCCAGGCACTGGCCTTACCGGCCCTTGGTCCGGAAGGCCCGCTCTACCAGGAATTGCCCCAAGGCGAGATCAAGACCATCCCCGTCCGCCTCATCCCCTACTACGCCTGGAACAACCGCGGCGAACCGGAAATGACCATCTGGCTGACACTCCGATAACCCCCATTCCAACCCGACGCGTAAGCGAGGCCAAACGACCTCCCATCCATTCCATCCCCACGCGTAAGCGAGCCCCAACAACCCAACGCGTAAGCGAGGCCAAACGACGCCCCATCCATTCCAACCCGACGCGTAAGCGAGCCCCAACAACCCGACGCGTAAGCGAGGCCAAACGACGCCCCATCCATTCCATCCCCACGCGTAAGCGAGCCCCAACAACCCGACGCGTAAGCGAGGACAAACGACGTCCCATCCATTTCAACCCAACGCGTAAGCGAGGACCGACGACATCCCATCTCGTTCCTAGCTTGCCTGTTTGAAGAATCCACAGGCTTCTTCATCCGTCATTCGTACTTAACGTTTCGTATTTCTTTCGGATTTCGAGATTCGTATTTCGGATTTGCCCTCGCCCCATTTCTTCCACGCCTCCACCCGCTCGCTCTCGCGCAGATCGCCGGCCTCTGCTTCCTCGCAGCGGGCCACCTTGGGCAGGGCGTCGAGAGCGGACAGGCGGATGCCGTGGCGATCGTCGAGCAGACGAATCAACGTGGGGGCGAACTCGGGCAGGGCCAGTTCGCCCATGGCCCGGGCCGCCTGGAGCCGCGTCTCTTCGTCGGCGCTGTAGGCCAGCCGCTCCAATGCCGCCGGGCCCTCCGATCGGCCGAGACGGGTGAGCGCGGCAGCGGCGGCGATCTGAACCGATTCATATCGCGAGCCCAGAAGTTGCACGATCGCCTCATGATCCCCGACCTGCCCACACAACCCCAACGCCTCCGCGGCCGAGCACACCACGGACATGCTCGAATCATGGAGGGCGCCGACCAGAACCGGCACGTGCTGCGGACGCGGATGCCGTGCAAGATGCCGGCAGGCGGCCTGTCGAATTCCGGACGAGCTGTGGCCCGCGGCCGCGTAGACCAGCCGGAACGTCCGCTCGTCGTCCTCCTCCGCCAGTGCGGCAAGCACGTACTGCCAGACGACGGCGTCGGTTTCGGGTATTACCAGGTCGGCCAGCCGCCGCAGCAGGAGCGGCGCGGGGCGGCGACGGGCGAAGCGTTCCGGCAACTCGCGGGCGGCTCGTCGGCGAGCCTGAACGTCGCCGCGGCGATACTGTTCGACCGCGGCGAAGTCCGGCTGGTCGGGGGCAAGCACGTCGACGAAGAGGCTCTCGGGGAGCACGGCGCCACGCTGTTCGACGAGGAATTCGAGCATCCCGAGCAAGTCCGGCCCGGCGCGGCGGAGAGTTGCCAATGCTTCGGTTCGGACGGCCGGATCGGAGCCTTCGATTTGCAGCGTCTCGAGGGCCGCTACGACTGGCGCAAGCTGCTGGTCGGTAAAGGACGCCGCAACTGGAGTGTCTTCATGCTTCGCCGCCGCGGCAGCAGTGCTCCGGTCGGCATAGGCCTGCCGGATCCCGTCGAGTGCCGTAGCACGAGCGGCGGGCGCCTGGCCGAACGGAAAGGCTTCGAGCAGGGGCCGGCCCTCGGGCCAGGTGGCCGAGAGCGTTTCGGCCGCCAGCTTCTGCGAGCGGTAGGGGCACTTCTCCAGAGCGTCGATCAGCAGCGGCTCGGAGACTTCGGGCGGCCATGTGCCCAGCCCGGCGACGGCCTGGTGCTGCACCTCGGCACTCGGGTCGTTCAAGAGCTTTTGCGCCAGGGAAGCATTGGGACCGCCGGGCAGGCTCGGCAGGAGTTCGGCCACGGCCAGCCGGACCCGCCACGCCTTGTCGTTGGCACCTGCTGCGACCAGTTCGGCCTTTCCCAGGTCGGCAAGGGCCCTGAGGGCCGCGATTCGCTCCCCTTCGGCGCCCGTCTCCAAGAGCTGTTCCAGGTTGGCGACGGCTCGTTCGTCTCGCAGGACGCCCATGGCACGGACGGCCGCGCAGCGAACCTGCAATTCCGGGTCGCTGAGTGCAAAAACCAAGCGGTCGAACGTCTCCTTCGAAGGGTGCCGTGCCAGGGCCGACACAAGTTGGGCGCGGATCTTCGGATCGGCATGGTGCCGAAGCGAGAGGGCCTGCTCGGGGAAGACTCCGCCGGAAGACTCCTCCCACACTTCGAGGGCGGCGAGCTTCACGGAATCGTCTCGGGCGTCGAGAGCCGCCGCCAGACGCGGCTCCTGTGCCGGTCCGGCCTGGCGTCCCAGGGCCCGGATCATCTCGGCATGGACCGCCGGAGAATAGCTGCTGCGAGGCTTGCCGGCTTCGTCGTCGGCGAGACGCCGGAGCGGTTCGAGCCCACTCGGAATCCGCCCGAGCGTCTCGGCCGCGGCACAGCGCACTTTGACGTCGAGTCGCGAGTTCTCTGTGGCCGTGGCCAGTGCCTCGACGATGTCGGTTTTGCCGGTCCGTGCCAGCATCACGGCCGCGTTGGCCGCAGTGGTCGGATCGGAGTTCCCGAGATATGGGCGCAGGTCGACTGGGTCCTCCGGTGTCGCGGAGACGGCCGCATCAAGATCCGGGTAGATCCATCGATAATCCGGCTCCTGGCCGTCGGACGACGGAACGGAGCGGATCCAATGCGGCTGGGCAATCAGCTCGCCGAACGCATCGTCGGGACAAGCGGCGACGGGAGCCGGGACGGAAGGCGAATCGGCCGATTTGGGCGACGGCGTTTGGCCCGGCCGTTCGAGCGGGACCACATCGCTTCCGGAGTAGGAGTAACTGGCGGGGGAGGAGCAACCGGCAGCAAGCGACACCAGCACAACGACGAAGACAACGGCCGAGCGGGTCGATTCACACAAATAAATCGGCATGTCGGGCAAATCCATTTGCCAAACCTGGGTGTTCGTCCTCCGCCGGCCTGTCACGGAGGGCCTATTGTGGAGCCCATTTCATATCCGCCATAGGCGGGCTGCACCTGTTCCCGAATCGGCTCGAACTCAGGTGATTCGGGGGCCGGGGGACCGATTTGACTGAGGGCGGCGGCCAACTCTTGCCGGACTTTGGCAATTGCCTCATCCAAGGCCTTGGCCTGTATGGGCTTATCGTCGTCGCCCTTCTTTTCGATATCCTTGAAGAAATCGTGGATCGGGTTGGAAAGGCTTTCGACGGCCTTGGTCTTCTGCGGATCGGCGCCGGCAATCATGCTCATGCCGGTGGCTTCGCTCGGGCGGATGGTCTTTGTCTTCCTGCCCATACCGATCAGTGCGGCCGTCATCCCTTCCTTGAGTCGCCGGCGGACGCGTTCGAGCTCTCGATCCGTCTCGGTCGTGACGGTGGGGGTGCTCATGCCTCCGTAGCCATAGCCTCCCATATCGTCAGGAGCAACGTCTCCTGCATAGCCATCTCCGCCGCCGCCCTCGGCCATGTAATCTCCCATGTACCCGCTGGTGGGAGGCTTGACCTCGTTGGATTGCAACTCGTCGCGCAAAGTCTGCCGTTCCCGGTCGCAGAGTTCCACGGCCATCAGGCCGAGGGAATGGAGGAAGGGATTCATGTCGAGGCCGGGCGCCTTCCGGTAGTCGATGTTCCCAAGAGAGTACGCCGCTTCATAGCGTAGGAACGGCTGGCTATCCGATTCGGAAACGATCCCGCGCAGCATGTTCGCGACCCAGTCCTGCTTCGGAGCTCCCTTGATGTCGCCAAACGTCATCGCGGCGACGGCTCGCAACCAGGCCTGCCCCTCATCGCTACGAACGCGTTCCGATTCCTGTGTCTTCGCCAGATTGGCCAGGTCGCCGAGGACGTCGCGGGGGATTTCGGTGCCGGCCTCCTGCATCAGTCGGCAATGGCGGCGTATCCCGACGAGTGCGCCCAGGCGGACGGCGTCGATATGCTTCTCATCTGCAACACACTTGCGCAGGAGATCCAACGCCTGGGGCAGCGGCTTGGGAAACTTAACGCCCATCGCGGGTTCCACCTCGTTCAACTCGCCGATCATCAGGATTGCGTTGTAGCGAGCCGTAGGGGAGAAGTTATTGGCTGGGTCTACGAAGCCTTTCGTGTAAAGAATCACGAGTGCTTGAAGCTTGTCGTGAGCCTGGTTGGTGCTGCGAGTCGGCTTGTAGCTCGTGGTGAGATCATTGGCCAACTCGGCTCGATGCTTGGCGACTTCCTCCGGGTGTTCGAGAGATGTCCAGCGGGCCAATGCGTAGTTCCTGTAGTAGTCGTTGAACATCGCCTCCTTGTCGGCGGGAATCGTACCGTCTCGGAGTATCTTCTGGATCTCCGATCGCGTTCTCTGGTATTCTTTCTGCTTCTCGGGGTCGGGCTGGGGAAGATCCCTGTAGGACCCGTTCAGACGGGGGGCCGGCCGCTTGGCTGGGACTGTGGGGGAGGCTGCGGCAGGAGAGGCTGCTGGAGCGGGGGTGGCAAGGGCAGGAGAATCTGCGGCCGCGGGGGTACCCACGGCAGGAGACGCCGGGGTGGCAGGAGCGGGCGCCGCTTTCTGGGCAGCCGGCGCCGGACCGGCCGGGGCCTGCTGGGCTCTCGCTCCGACCGTCTGACAAACCAGCAATGCGACCGCCAATCCCAGCCCAAAGGCGAGCGGATACCAGGCGCAGCAACAGACGTGACTCTTCCGGGAAGCGGAGGACATAGCACAGGCTCCAAAGCCGAACGGCATTGTGAAGTTAGTCAACTTATATGCTAGTCCCCCGATTTCAGGAATGTCAAGTTTTATGCGCGTTCCCCCCTCGCTGGGCCCGAGTTTGACACCTCGTGTCTCCTGGGCGTACAGTGGGACGTGCAGCGATTGGGAATGCGAAACCGACGTTCGCCGGGAGACCTCGGCAAACCGGGTGGATGTGCGAATTCTGGGGGTTATAGCGAGGTACGCCACGCATGACGTTGCTCTACGAAGATCGCCGTTTTCTGGCCCACGAGACAGGTGTCCATCCAGAACGAGCGGCACGAATCCGCGGGCTGGACGAGCGGTTGTCGCAGGCCGGTCTGGAGCAGAAGTGCCGCCGGGTCGAGTGGCCGGAACTCTCCCGGCAACGTCTGTCCCGGGTCCATTCACTGGCGTATGCCGACGAAGTCTGGGCAATGGCCAAATCGGGGGGGGGCGACATGGACGCCGACACGGTGGTCAGCCCCGACTCGTATTCCGTGGCTCTGCTGGCGGCGGGGAGCGTGTGCGACGCCACCGAGCGCATTTTGCGGGGAGAGGATTCGCGTGCCTTGTGCCTCGTGCGGCCTCCGGGGCATCACGCCCTGATGAACCGCGGCATGGGATTCTGCTTGTTCAACAACGTGGCCCTGGCCACGGTAACCGCCATCGACGAGTTGGACGTCGATCGGGTCCTGATCGTCGACTGGGACATCCATCACGGCAACGGCACCCAGCACACCTTCTGGGAAGATCCGCGAGTGGGATTCCTGTCGATCCACCGCTTTCCGTTCTATCCGGGCACGGGGCACGAAGACGAGACAGGGGGCGGACGCGGCCTCGGAACGGTGCTGAATCTGCCGGTTGCGTTCGGGATCTCGCGTCACGACTACCTGGCCAAGTTCGGCGATGCGCTCGACCGCTTCGCCTCGCAGATCAAGCCGCAACTCGTGTTGATCAGTGCCGGCTTCGACACCCATCGGGAAGACCCGGTCGGTAACCTCGGCCTGGAAACCGAAGACTTCACCACTCTGACCAATATGGTCCTGGACGTTGCCGACGCCTATGCGTCAGGACGCACGATCAGCGTTCTGGAAGGTGGATACAATCCGCCCGTGCTGGCCGACTGTATCGAGACCCATTTGGCGGAGATGGTCAAGCGCGACGGGCAATAGTCTTCGCGACGCATTGACAAGAAACAGACGGACCGGCCTGCCGTCGAGGCAGCCGGTCCGTCTTGTCTTTCCCTGGTCGCGACTGATTTTTCGTCTAGAAAGCGTACTTTCCGGCGAATTCGATCCGTGTAGAATCGCCCGGACTTCGATCGGTAAACAAGGTTTTCCACTGGCTTACTTCGAGACCCAACAGGAACTTCTTGGTCACGTCGTAGGTGACGTTGCCCCAGTAGGCATGGTTGTAGAGGCGTCCGTTGGCCGTGATGATGTCGGCGTCGATCGGATCGTCGATCGTGTAACCGACGGAGGTATGAAGCCGCGAGGTCAGGTCGTAATAGACGTTGGCCCAGCCGCCGGTGGAGCGAATTTCGTCATTGGTGCCGCCGCAATTGACGCCCTGGACAATGCCGCCGAGGAACGTCTTGAGGTTGGTGCCGGTGAAGAACTCGCCCTGGAACCCGAGCCGTTCGGTGACGGGCACTTTCAGGTCGGCGTTCAAGGACCAGGTCTTTCGGGCCGTGTCGTCGGCGCCGGGGAAATCGAACAACACTTCGCCGACATGCCCCGAAACGCCGAAGGCGATCGGAAGATCGTTTCCAATCGTGGTCCCGACTCGCATTTCGACGATCGGCCAACCGGCGTGATCTCCGTTGGTCGCTGCGCCGTTGGTGAAATCGTGGCCCGCATCGGTGGCCAAGGCGCCTTGGAGCTGGAGCTTCCAGGCGTCGGTCAAGGTAAGGTAGCGTTCGTAGCGGAGTTGAGCTCGCCGGTAACCGATGTTGCCCGCACCCCAGAAGACCGAGTACATCACGCAATTGGGGTTGAGGGGCGCGATCACGTCCCAAGTCTGTCCCATGAGCAGACGGAAGTCGTCGTTCTTGACCTCCCAGTAGGCGTGGCGCAACAGCACGCCGGGCTTGTTCTCGGTGACAAAGTTTCCCTCGAAGTCGATCTCGACCTTGCCGCCGCTGCTCGCGCAGCAGAAGAAGGGGAGCTTCGGGCCCGAAACGTCCAGGCCGAGCCGGGTCCCCTTCCCGTTGAAGTGAATCGCGTCTTCGCCTTCTTCGTCGCCGGAGATTGCCCACAGAGTGTAATCGCCCATATAGGTCCGCGAAGTCTCGTAGACGGTTTGTCCCCAAAGGATGCCGTAAGGAACGATCTTGAAGTCGCCCTTCGACCACGCGAGCTTCTTCATCTCGGCGCGGATATCCTCCATGGTCATGTACTCGACCTCGTCTTCCGCGGCCGACTTCGAGACGGTATTGTACTGCGGCCCGCCGACGGGCGGCAGCGGAATGGGACGACTCTGGATCTGCCCCAATTCGGCTCGCAGCATCTGGGTTTCCGCCTCGAGCCTCTCCAATCGTTGCTGGAGATCACTATCATCCGGTGCACCTGGTGCCGTTGCGGGGTACTCGCTGGCCAGGGATTGCCCGGCCAGGAGGAGAACCGCCGCGAGTGTGGGTCCTATGGCTTTCATCGCATCTCTTCCCCCATGGAATGTCTGATCGTCGCGAGGAACTGGTCTCTCCGCTTGCCTGTTCCTGCCTCGACGCCTGAAAAAACCGCGCTAGCGGTTGTTGGTCGTATCGTCACTGCTACCACCAGACTTGACAGTTGGAGAAATCGCAAAACGACAGGATTCTCCCATAGAACCACGGCATTCGAATCTCCTGTATCTGACGCTACAGGCCGACTGCGACAATCGGCATAGACGGCAACGATTCGCGGAAGAAGGGGGATCCGGGCGACTCGCCGACGACAGAATCGGTGCAGCCGCGCCGGCAGTCAGATTCCTTTCCTTCGGAGAGAACGATACGACCCGTCGGCCGCCACCGTCACCTCGCCCGCGAGCGGCAGTGAATCTGCCGGTACGGGATCGGAAGGTGTCCGGGATGTGAGGGGAACAGGCAGCGAGATCGGAGTGCGAAGGTTTGCCGTCGGGAGATTCCCAGGCCCCGCCCCATTCGCTACAATGGGCACGACGTGACCGTCGGGCTGAGGATCCCATGCCGGTTGCCGGCCCGGGTCGGGCTCTCACGATTTGCTAACCAGAAGAACTGGCCGAGGGAACCTATGAGGAACGTCGCCACCTTGGTACTGGGAGGAGGACGCGGTACCCGGCTCTACCCGTTGACGCAGGTCCGATCCAAGCCTGCGGTCCCGGTTGCCGGGAAGTATCGGCTGATCGACATTCCGCTGTCGAATTGCATCAGCAGCGGGCTGAATCGAATCTACGTTCTCACGCAGTTCAATTCGGTCAGCCTGCACCGCCACATCCGCGCTACCTACTCCTTCGACTCCTTTTCCCAAGGGTTCGTCGAGATCCTCGCCGCGCAACAGACGATCGACAACATGGGCTGGTATCAGGGGACGGCCGACGCGGTCCGCCAGAATCTGCGCTACCTGCGTCAACCGGGGATCGAGTACGTGTTAATCCTGTCCGGCGATCAACTGTATCGCATGGATTTCCAGGAGATGCTGGCCACCCACATCGAGTCCGGCGCCGACGTGACCATCTCGGCCGTGCCGGTTCTCAGCAGCGAAGCGTCGGGGCTGGGCATCATGCGACTCGACGATACGGGCCGCGTCGTCGGCTTCCTCGAAAAACCGCAGACCGAAGAGGAACTGGCCCTGGTCCGAACCGATCCGGCATGGATTGACGCCATGGGCATCCAGTCAAACGGGCGAGACTGCCTGGCGAGCATGGGCATCTATCTGTTCAACCGGCAGGCCCTGCTCGACGTGCTGGAGAAGACGGATTATCAGGACTTCGGCAAGGAGGTCTTCCCCGCGTCGATGCGGACCCGCCACGTTCAGGTGCATTTGTTCGACGGTTACTGGGAAGACATTGGAACGATCAAGTCGTTTTTCGAGGCGAACCTGAGTCTTGCCGGCGAGAAGCCGCCGTTCGACCTGGTGCTGCCCCATCGGCCGATCTATTCGCGAGCACGATTCCTGCCGCCGTCGCGGATCGACGGCGCCGCGGTCAAACGCAGCCTGATCGCCGACGGGTGCCAGATCCAGGAAGGGGCCGTTATCGAGAACAGCGTGATCGGCTTGCGCTGCCTCATCGGACGCGACGCGGTGATTCGCAATTCGATCGTGATGGGCAACGATTTCTACGAGATGCCCGAAGGAATGAACGGGAACGGCTCCGAACCGACGCCCCCCTTGGGAATCGGGCCGGGCACCCATGTCGAAGGCGCCATCATCGACAAGAACTGCCGCATCGGATCAGGCGTTCGCATCATGAACGCCGAGGGCATCGAAAACTCGGACGAAGACCCCTTCGGGATGATCCGCGACGGAATCGTGTGCGTGCCCAAGGGGACGACCCTGCCCGACGGCTGGTCGCGATAATGCACGTGATGCTGGGGGAGACGAATGGCCGTCGATTTCGAAGACGGACCTGGACGGTTCCCGACGACGAGGGCCCTCGACGATGCTCGGCTCTGGTTCACATGCAGCCAGGGCCGGTTCTCGGGTGCCGAACTTCTGCGACTGCCCGGTTCGCGCGGCCAGCTCACTCTCGTCTCCACCGGCGAGGGCGCCGGCCCGGTGATTTGGTGGGTATTTGCGTTGGCGACGGAACTTCCTGATCTGAGTGTGGAGGGTAGCGGGCGGCAGATTCGCGTGTTGGGGCAGACGTTTCGTCTCTGATGTGCCAAGGAGGTGGAGGGTCATTCTGGGCTGTTGAAAAGGGGGGACTGGCTCCGCAACATCTTGCAGCCTTGCGACACCGGACATACTACCGGTTGCGGTGCCTGTCCCCCTTTTTCAACAGACCGGGCTCACTCTGGAGCAAGAGGTTGGCTGTAGATGATCACTGCCGAAGGACAGAAGCTTGCGAGGCACTGGTCGAAATACGGTCAGGCGGCCCTCGATCCTCCTCGAAGAAGGCGTTAGCTATCGATATCGGCTGGCACGTGTTAAGATGGACTTGTACTGGGACATAGCGACGTGCGGGCACGGAACACCGATCCGAAAACACCTGTTAACAGGAGGTAGACAACGCCGTGAGCACGATTGACGCGCCCCTCGAATGGGTAGAAAACGTGGGCAACTTGCGATTGCCGCCTCGAGCGAACCAACGGTTGCAGGAACTCATGGATCGCAACAACGAGGACCTGTTGTCGGATACCGAGCGTGCGGACCTGGAGTCCTTGGTTGAACTCAGCGAGCGTTTATCGTTGGTACGGGCCGAGGCGATTCATTTGCTGGGACGCAAACCGGAATGACGTCCTGGAACGAAATCGCGCGAACGGTATGGTACGATCACGACCAGTCTGGCAACAAGCACGGCTTGCGTTCTCTGGAGGTTCTCGATGACCAGTCCAACGACACGGCGGAGTTTTCTGAAGGCAGCGGCCGCGGTGAGCGGCAGCCTGGCAATTCAAGGAGTGAACGTTGCGGCGGAGGCCCCGCAGAGGGCCAAGCCGGCCGTCGGAGCCGAGGGTAGCGCAGGCGGCTCGCCGGTCCTCGTCGTCAGCCAGGACCTTTCCCGAGACGTCAGCCCCCGCGCTCCCGCCTGGGGATATATCACCGAGATTCTCGAGCGGGCGGGCGTGTTCTTCCAGCAAATCGCCCCTGAAGGGCTGCCGGCCCTGGCTCGGCAGCCGAAGTCGATTGTGCTGTTGGCAGGCGACTTGCAGCTCACATCCGAGCAACGCGACGCGCTTGCTGCATTCGTTACGGGCGGCGGCTCACTAATCGGCGTGGGCGGGACATCCGGGCTGAATGAGGTGTTTGGCATCACCGCCCGGCGTCCCTTGGCAGAAGGTTGGATCCAGGTGACGGCCCAGGATCACCCGATCACCTTGGGGCTGCGGAGTTCACTCCACGTATTTGGCGGCTATGCCGTGACGGCCGGTTCGGCGACGTCGCTGGCCGGAGTCGAGGCGGGAAAGCAGGGCGCCCGAGGCAGCACGATCCTGGAGAACTCGTTTGGAGAGGGACGAGCCATTCTGCTGGCCCCCGATTTGATTTTCTCCGTTGTGCACATCCAGCAGGGCGTGCCGGTGCTCCAGGACGGGACTCCGGCCCCGGACGAAACGGCGGCGATCGACGACGGTGCGCTGAAGGCCGAAGACGGTATGGTTCTGGATTGGCAGCGGGACCGCACGGCCATGGAGCCCGACGGCGAGCCCGTGTTTCTGGAACCGATCAGCGACGAACTGCGGGAGATCATTCTGCGGAGCATCTTCCACGCAGCGTGCCGGCAAGGCGTTCGCCTGCCCGTGCTGTGGTATTGGCCCCGTGCGCTCAAGGCCGTAGGGCACATCTCCCACGATACGGACGGCAACATCCCGGAGCGAGCCTGGGCGATGCTGGAGGTGATGAACCGCGCCAAGATCAAGTCGACGTGGTGCACGATCTATCCGGGCGGCTACCCGCGGGAGTTCTACGAAGCCCTGAAGGAGCAGCAGTTCGAGATTGCGCTGCACTACGACGCCATGAGCGGCGGCGAGGAGACCTCCTGGTCGAAGAAGAACTTCCTTCTTCAGTACAACTGGCTGCTGAAAGAAACCGGCATCGAGACGATCGTCTCGAACAAGAATCACTACACGCGATGGGAGAACCGCCTCGATTATCTGCGCTGGTGTGAAGAGGTGGGCATTCAGTCGGACCAGACGCGAGGATCGAGCAAGAAGGGCACGATCGGCTTTCCCCTCGGCGGTTCGCAGCCCTATTTCCCCCTGGACGACGAAGGGGACTCACCGCGGCGGCTCAAGGTGCTTGAAGTCAACATGCTGACCCAGGACCTGGTGGTGGTGTGTCCGGCGGAGTATGGGAAGCAACTTCTGGATTCGGCCGTGCGCCACCACGGCGTTGCCCACTTCCTGTTCCATCCCAATCACATTCTCAAGCCCGACGTTGCCGACACGATCTGCGGACTGGTGGATTACGGCCGATCGCAGGGCCTCGAGTGGTGGAAGAACGACGAGATCTGCCAATGGGAGACTCTGCGCCGGGGTGTTGCCGCGAGCTTTGACACAGGAACCGCTTTCACACTGCGCACGGCCCGGCCGCTCCGCGAGGCGACGCTGATGTTTCTCTGCCCCGAAAAGGAATCGCAAGCGATTAGCGTCGACGGGAAGACTGTGACCGGCAACAAGCAGACCGTCTACGGCTTTGAGTTTGATGCGGTGACGATGGACCTGGAGGGGGAGGTGAGAGTGCAGGTCGGGTGAGGGCCATTTCGCTCATCAGCGTCTTCTACGGCGTGATGCTCTCCGAATTCCTCTTCGCACCTTTGCGAGTCATGGCCTTGAAGCGATCCGAGTCGGCAGAGGAACCCACTGTCAGCCGCGCCGTGCCCCTGCTACTGCTGCTGTTCGTCGTTTCCACGGTGGGCACGTTTTTCATTCTTCTGGTGGCCATCATGTGACAGCCAGACCGGGCTTCTGAGACGCCCGCCGCGCGGGAGTTGCCCAAAGCCGTTCCGGAGAAAGGCCCTCATTTCTACAGAGGCAAATAGGCCACACGACCGAGCCACTCTTGCTGTTCCGTACACTGAACGATGAGCAGAAGCTCTTGGATAGCGAGTCCCGCGGGGAGACGATTATCCAGCACGAAGACTCCAGGCACACATCCTGAATGCGAACGACATCCAGTTTGGGTTCACGCAGCGCCAAGCCGCGAAGGATATCGCCATTGAAGTTCTCGTCTGCGAGTAGTCGCAGCATGGACGAACCTCATGGCTGGCGCCGGGCGGCCAGCCGTTGGCGGATTTCACTCATGTTGCCCTGCCGGAGTTCAATCTTCTGACGAACACTCCTCGCCTTCTCTTCGCGTTGGACGAGATACTCCTCGACTTCGTTGCGGTGACGCAGGTAATAGGCGATCACGGCGTAGACATCCGGCAGATTCAGGGCAGAGTACTGCTGCACGATTGTCTCGGGCGTTGCACCATCCCGAAAGGACTGAATCACCAGTTCCAGCAGAACTCGTGAACTACCTACTCGCAACGCGCCGTCCGAGTCTTCATGCAAAGGCGGCGAATCAGCTTGAAGGGAAAAGGACAACGAACGAAGCTCCTATTTCAGATCGGCGTTGGCAACACCTGGAACGCTATAGCGCAGAATAGCCCGATTGAGTGGTGCAGTCAAGAACGTGGTCTGGCCTGGCATGGCCGAGCGCGTGGGCAAGCCCACACAGCTATCCGTACGCCATGACGCGACACTCCCTTTGGGATAGAATGGTCCTTGCTTACTCGCCCGACACGCTCCCATAGGAGTTCCACCGTGAAGACCATCCGCCGTCGAGCTTTCCTCCTTCAGGCCTTGGGAACCTCGGCGGCCGGCGTGCTCTGGCCTCTCTGCCCTGCAACAAGGACGGCGGCCGACGAGAGTCACTCCTTGAAGATGGCGGCCACCGGCACCTCCACGCCCGACGCCGACCTCCTCAATCAAGCCCGGCGGATCCACCAGGCCGCCCTGATCGTCGACTCCCACGTCGATATCTTCGGCACGCAGTACGCAACCCCGCAGCTCGACCCGGGCGTCGACAACCCAGACCTGCGGTGCGACCTGGTCAAGATGGCGGCCGGAGGCGTCGACGGCGTGTTCCTGGCGGTCTACACGGGCCAGGGACCGCGAAACTCGGAGGCCTATCGTGAGGTTCATGCCAAGGCCCTCAAACTGCTGGAGGCGATTCGCCGAGTGCCCCGGCAGTACCCCGACCGCTGCGAGCGGGCCCTTTCGCCCGACGACGTCGAGCGGATCGTCAAGTCGGGCCGGCGGGCTATCATGATCGGGATGGAGAACGGATACCCGATCGGAACCGACCTGGCCAACGTGGAGAAGTTCTACCACCTGGGCGTCCGCTACATCACCTTGAGCCACAACGGGCACAACCAGATCTGCGATTCCTGCATTCCGAAAGCCGAACTGGGCGACAAGGCCGGCGAGCACAACGGGCTCAGCCCCTTCGGACGCCAGGTGGTGGCCGAGATGAATCGCCTGGGGATGATGATCGACGTGTCGCACGTTGCGTCGACGTCGCTTCGTGACGTCCTCGCCCTCAGCAAGGCCCCAATCATCGCCAGTCACTCCGGATGCAAGGCCATTTACAGTCATCCCCGCAATCTCGACGACGACGAATTGCGGGCGCTGGCGGCCGGCGGCGGGGTCGTTCAGGTGGTCACCGTTCCCGAGTTTCTCAAGAAGCCAGTGAGCGAGGAAACTGCTGATGCTACCATCGAGGATTTCATGGATCACCTCGACCATGCCGTGAAGGTGGCCGGCATCGATCACGTGGGTATCGGCAGCGACTTCGACGGAGGCGGCGGCGTGCCGGGATTCAATAACCACGCCGAGAGCCTGGACGTCACCGTGGCCCTGCTACAACGCGGCTATTCACAAACGGACATCGAGAAGATCTGGGGCGGAAATCTCCTGCGAGTCTGGCGGGAGGTTCAGAAGCTGGGGGGCAGGTAGTCGCTGGTTGAACAGCGACGCCTCAATATCGTGCATGAAATGAAGAACGCTCATAGCCACATCGTTTAACCCGCTGCCGTAGGCGAGGCAGAATCTGATAGATATTTCCAATCAGAATCTCATCCTCGCCTGCGGCAGCGGGTTAAACGACGGTCGTGCTGGAACGCACCACGACTGGCAGGGGAATGCGGGACTATCCAATCGATCCGGAGGGCAACACCATGCGGCGGTTATACCTGGTCGTCTTCTCGTCGGTTCTGACCTTCGCCAGTGCAGGTCCGGCCGAAACGCTCACTCTGCCTCGCGACCACCGGCCCGGCTGGCTCTCGGAGGAGGGCCTGGTCATGGCGGGCAGTTGGGAGCCGTTGCCGTTCCGCGTGCGGCGCGACGGGAGCCCCGGCTTCACGCCGACGGCCGAGCAGCAGGCGGCGTACGAGCGAGAGCACAGTCCGGAACTGACCGAGCGGGGTGACCAACAGTTTGTCCATCTGATCAACTACCGTGGCGCCGATCCCGTAAACGACATTGAGGTGCGACTCCGCATTCCCGACGATCGCCGAGTGAGGGACGTGGTTCTGGCGAGTCCGGAACGTGAGCGGGATCTGCCGGTCACCCATGCGAGTGAGGGCGGGTTCGTGACGTTTGTCGTGCCGCAATTAGACGTCTATGAGGTGGCGGTTATTTCGATCGAGTAGCCGCCCCTTCTTGATGCGCGGCCCATGTCTTAGAATGGCTGATTGTCGAGGTTGTTGCCCATCTTCACGTTCCTTTTTTTCGTCCGCTTGCCTGATCTGCGGGTCAGGTCGCGGCGAAGCTGAGAGGACCAAGCAGCCATGCAGGTGACAAAGGCCGTGATCGCCGTCGCCGGGTTCGGGACCCGGTTTCTGCCGGCCACCAAGTCGGTGCCGAAGGAACTCTTGCCCATTGTCGATAAGCCGATCGTTCAGTATCTCGTCGAAGAGGCGGTCCAGTCCGGCATTCGCGACATCATCCTGGTCACCCGGCCGGGCGGACAGGCGATTGCCGATCACTTCGCCAGCGCGCGGGAACTGGAGATTCATCTTCAGGAACAGGGAAAGAAAAAATACCTGGAGATCGTCCAGGCGATCGCCCAGATGGCGAACATCGCCGTGGTCAGCCAGGGGCGTCATCTCCCCTACGGGAACGGTTCGCCGATCCTGGCCGCCAAGGCGTTCCTCGACGAGGGCGAACCCTTCATCTACATGTTCGGCGACGATCTCGTGCTGTCGGAGACACCGTGCGTCAAGCAGTTAATCGACACCTATCAGCAAGGCCAGCCGGCGGGTGTGATCGCTTTCCAGGAAGTTCCTCGCGAGGAGATCAGCCGCTATGCGGCCGCGAAACTTCGAGGCGACACAATGGAGATTGTGTCGCTCATCGAAAAGGCGCCGGCCGAAGAGGCCGCCTCCAATCTGGCCCAGCTCGGCCGTTTTCTGCTGCCGTGGCGGATTGTCGAGCTGCTCGAAGCAATGAAAGTCGGCAAGGGCGACGAGCTCTATCTGACCTATGCCAACAATCAGCTCTGCCAGGAAAGCAAGGTGCTGGCCCACAAGATCGAAGGCACCTGGTATACCACGGGCGATCCGCTGCGGTTCCTGAGGGCGACGGTGGAGTACGCTCTACGCCATCCCGAAATCGCCGAAGACTTCGCCGAGTACCTGCGAAGCCTGAACCTCTCCAAGTAAGCGTCGTTCGAGGATTGAGTGTCGCACTGTAGGACAGGTTTGCAGTTCCTGCAACCTGTCCAAGGCATGCTGCCAGTCTGTCCTGCGACAGTCATTTCTCGACCGATGCTAAGCGGCTCCTACTTGGTTCCCAGGACCTGCTTGGCCTTCTGCTGTACGGCAGGGTCGGGATCGCTGGCCGCAGCATCCAAGGCCGCCTTGATTTGCGGAATAACCGCCTGCAACTGGGTGTTGCTGGCGGCGATTCTCAAGGCCAGCACGGCCCACAGACGCACTTGGGCCTCCGGGTCTTTCACCGCCTTCACAAGCGGATCGACAATCCGCAGGTCGCTGAACCGGCTCAAGGCCATGGCCGCCCAGCCGCGAACGGTCGGATCGCCGTCGGCCAGGGCCCCGATCAGGGGCTCCACGGCTCGGGCATCGCCGATTCTTCCCAGGGCCGACACGACCCATTGCCGCAGCTTGGGGTTGGCGTCGCCGATCAGGCCGAGCAGGGCTGGTACGGCTCGTGAATCCCGCAGCGCCCCCAGCGCCCGAGCGGCGGCCGCTCGCACCTCGACCTCCTCGCCGAAATCGTTGAGCCGGCTGATCAGATACGGCGTCGCCAGCGGCGAACCGGTTCGCCCCAGCGAGTCCGCCGCGGCCAGACGGACCTTCACGTCGCTGTCGCCAATCGCCAAACTCAGCGTATCGATCGCTTTCTTGTCGTCGTAGTTCCCCAGACCGATGACCGCCCAGGTGCGGACTTCGGCGTTGGTATCGTTGACGGCCTTCACGAGCGGATCGACGACTTTCGGATCCAGAACGGCCGCCAGGGCGTCGGCCGCACGCACCCGCACGCGCTCATCTTCGTCCTGCAAGGCCTTCGTCAAGGCCGTGATCGCCTCCGACGACGAGTTGCCGTTCAGAGCCACGGCCGCCCACACCCGCATCGAGGCGATCTTGTCGCCGAGCGCCTTGACCAACGGTGCGATCGCCGCAGGGGTGCGAGTCTGCCCAAGCGCCGCCGCCGCCGCACAACGAAGCCTGATGTCGGCCTCGGCGTTCTCCACCATCGCGATCAAGGCGTCGGGAGGCATGCCGGTCCCCGCCAACCGGCCCATCGCCTTCATGGCCCGGCTGCGGATCTCGGGAGCTGCCTTCTCGTCCTGAACGGTCGTCATCAGCGTCTCGCCAACCGCGGGGTTCGACTTCGCCAAACGAACCAATGCCTCAAGGGCCCTGTCGCGCACCGGTTGACTGGCGTCGTGGAGCGCCGTGTTGGTCAGCGCCGGCCCCGCCTGGGCGTCGGCGATCGTCTCCAGAATTTCAATGGCGTTGATCCGGAGTTCCTGGCGATCCGACTTGAGGCAGGCCGTGATCGGCTCCACCACCGGCTTGCCGATCTTGCCCAAGGTGGTAATGACCGCCTGGCGAACCGCCGGATCGATCTTCTCATTGAGTATGCCGACCAGGTAAGTGACCGCCGGTGCAGCGCCCTCGCCCATGGCGGCCAGTTTCGTCGCGGCCTCAACCTGCCCCGCCGGTTGCGGAGCCCTGTAGAGTTGCTCCACCAGCGTCTTGATCTCAGCCGGGATGTCGGCAAAGGCCAACCCTTGAGGGGCCTCCAGTTGGGCCGAGGCCACCCCTGCCGGAACCACCGCCAGCAACACCGCAAAAAACAACGCCACACCTCGGATCATCACGCACCTCGTGTCCGCATGACGGCTGGAAAAGTCGAAATTCAGGGTCATTGCGGTTATAGCTTAGCCTTCTCGCCCGGCGTTGTCGAGCGATGCGGCACCTCATTTGGGTGGCAAAACCGCCCGGCCTGCCTATTGCGGCTCGACCCGAAGCCCGGGCGTCAGCCCCTCCTCAACCGCCCGCCAGAATTGCTCGCCCACCCGGCCGTAAATCCCGGCCACACCCTCCACGTCCCGCCCCAACTCAATCGAAATCCACCGCTGAACAGGCTTTCTAGGACGCGGTTCCGTCATCTTCTCCGCCCAGCGGTGCAGCACCTCCGTGTGGGGCCGCCACGCGCCGTCGGGCCCCAGAATTCCATAATCCGACCGTTCGTTCACCCGGTATCCGCCGCACGAATACCAACAAAAGGTGCCGTTCGAATCGCTCTCGTAGGCCATTCGCAGGAAATCGTCGTAGTAGCGGCCAGCAAATTCGAGGCGGTCGCGGCCCGGTTCTCCTACGCTCGGATCCCAGACGCTGTAGCCGTACTCGGCCCAAATTACCGGCAGTTCGGGAGCGACCGCCCGGCAGTAGGCGACCGTGAACCACCCGGGACGAACCCGGTCCCAGTCGCCGATCCGGCCGTATCCTTCCGGTTCCATGACGTCGACGGCACCGGCCAGGCCGGCTGGGTCGTAGGCCATCCGGGCCGGCGGCGTGGTCGGATCGCCCGCGATCGTCATCCGAAAACTCACCAGGTGGTTCGGGTCGACCGACCGCACCAGGTCGCGTGCCCGCCGATACGAGGCGTCGAGCTGCTCGTTCTGGAATCGCCGGTAGTCGAGCACCATCTTCCGCCAGGGACCGTCTCGGGCGATCTGTTCGTCCGCCGGCCCCGCCACTTGGTCGCCTTCCCGCGGCGCGGCGCATTGCCACGCTGCCTCGGCCGCCTCCACATTGCCATATTGCCGCTCAATCCAGGCCCGCCAGGCCGCGTCGTACTTCGCCCGCTCCGGCCGCGTGCCCCACAGGGGCTCCCAGGCTAGGTCGTAGGCGAAGATCGTGTCGTTCTCGGCCAGCCGGTTGGCAACGATCATCTCGCGGATCTCTTCCCAGCGGAAATCCATCGGCGTGCCCGGTCGCAACGACAGGTTCACCTTGAGCCCCTGATCTTCGCACTGCATCAGAAAGTCGAGCAGGTTGCGATCGGCATGCGAACGGTGGTACACAAACGCGCTGACCGAGTTGAGCCCGATCGCCTTGAGGTTCGCCAGATCGCGGGCGACAATCTCCTGCCCGTAGGCCCGCCCGTCCATCCAGTATTCGAACGCCGCCTGGTCCTCACAGGCCGCGCCGGAGGAGGGCATGTAGTTGACCCCGTGGGCATACCAGCGCGTGTCGCCCAGATAGAAGTCGCCCTCGCGAGCGGTGAGGAACCGCGGCGACGGCTTCGACCGCCAAACCCGCAGCACGTGCTCCATCCGGTCGATCTCCAGCGACTCGCGGAACAACTGAACCGTCACCCGAAAGTGGTCGCCACCGTCCTGCGGCGCCGTCCACGTGTCGGCCACCCGCCGCTGCTCGCCGGGATTCAGATGAATCGAAAAACGCTTCGTTGCCAAAACCTGTCCCGCCGAATCGCTGACGGCAATCTCCGCGCGAAGGAATTCTTCTTTCCGCCCCCGGTTGGCGACAACCGTTCCAATCGACATCTTCTCCCCACCGAACGCTGCATAATACCGAGTTCCGCCTTCCACAAGGAACACGCCGTCGAGCATTCGCCCGGTAACACGCCCGATCCAGTTGACGACGGCCGGATCGGCGAAGAAGCCCGCATCGGCGATCGGGATACTGAGCACCATGCCGCCGGCCGGATCGGTCGGAACCAGCAGTGCCGCCGGCGATGCCTGGCAGCGCCCGTGCTCGTCGAGGCTTTGAATCAACGAAACGAAACGCCAGGGTCTGCCGCGGTCGAGCCCCGTCGCCTCCGGCCGTGCGATAGGAGCGAAGATCTCGGTTACCTTGGGGACCGACAGCGGTCCGGCGATCTCCTGCGCCGGATTGACTCGCAGCTCTTTGGCATTGGTCACCTGAAAGAGCTTGTAGCGTGGCGACGCGATTTCAATCACCGGCATGGCCGCCGGGCCGGCCAGCAGGTCGGCGGGCCGACCCAGCGCCGCCGGCGGCCTCGCCAGGCCAATTTCGTCGATCCAGATCGTCCGGTGCCCCTTGGTCGCCGAAAAGACCGCATGCGATTGGGCCAGCCCCAGCGTGATTGTTGCCACGTTCTCGGGATGAAAGACATCGCCCTTCCCGCCGCGGCCTTGGGCTCGCGAATCGTGCCAGTAGCGAAACGCATCCACCGGCAGCACGTAGCGATGCCACTGGTCGGAGAGACGCACTGTGGTCATCCAGCGGGAGCCGTCGGCTTCCCGCCACTCCACGACAAGCTGACTCTGCGGCCCGTCCCCCTTCGCCCAGAAGGTGGTCAAGGTGGCGGTAGCGTCGGACTTGGCCTGGAGCGGAGGCGATTGGAAAGTGTCCCAACTTGCTTCGCCGGACACACATAGTTGAAACGCCCCTGCCGTGCCGTCCGCGCCGCCCTCGATACGCTGGGCCGCCGACTGCTCCGAGCGGCGATCGGAGTGGTTTTGCCAGGCGGCCAACTCGGATGCGTCGAAATCGAGAAGCACGTCGGGCTCCAGATCGCGAGCCACTGCCTCCACCAATCCTTGGCGATCGAGCGTGTTGCCGCCATAGTCCCAGAGCGGCTCTTCGAAGAACGGCCCGCCGAGCAGCGCCAGATTTCCGCCCGAGCGAACGTAGGCGGCGAGCGCCTCGGGAAGTTCGGCCGGCACTCGCCGGGCGTCGGCCACGACGACAAGCGCGCATTCCCGCGGATCGATCGCGGCGTCGCTCGCCCTCGTGTCGACCGAAACCACGTTCCCCGAGCGGCCCAGGGCGACGGACAGGGCCTCGATCGCCTTGGCCGACCACTGGCTCGATGGGGCGACGTAGAGCCCGATGGTGGGCCGCGAATCGGCCGCGAGGGAGGGGCTGGACGCGGCCAGCAAGATCGCCAAAACGGCCAGGGCCACCTGCGGTTTCGTGGACCGGGTGTAGAACGCTCTGGGCGGCAAGTTCATTTTTTGTCTTCCTGTATTCAGGAATGTCGTCTGGAGGGAGGGCTGCGCGTAGTTGTACATCAGCGGTCCTGTCGACGCCAGTAACCGCAAGTTCTTGGAAGCCAATCGTTTAACCCGCTGCCGCAGGCGAGGTACCCTGAGCAAGTGGCGGCGGCGGTTGCGCATTGGTGGAAAGGGAAACGAACAGCGAGTCACGGGGATCCGCGGGAACCGCGATAACCTCGTGTGGGATGGAGAATCGTTTGGCGCGGCCCTGTGATCCCGGTCGTTCGGCGACAACCCCTTGAGCACCAGACCTATCGACTTGCGAGTGTTCCGCGACCGCGTCATGGCTGTGCCAGACTCGCACAGGTGACTATTGACCCTTAGCAAGACCTCCCGCTCAATGCCGCACACCCGGCGCTTCACGCAGTCCATTGGCCGAAAGGACAGTCATGAGACACCTGCATTTCATCATCGCTCTTTGTTCCCTGCCGTCGGTCGTGGCAATGGCAGAGGATTCGGGCGCTCCCGTCCTCGTCGAATCACGTTGCATTTGGGACAAAGCGCCGCACAACGCGTTCACCGATCTGGTTCGCTTCCAGGACCGCTGGTACTGTGTGTTTCGAGAAGCGGAAGGGCATGGATCGCAGGACGGGGTGCTGCGCGTGATCACGTCGCCGGATGGAGCGGAGTGGGAATCGGCGGCGCTCGTCCGTCTGACGTTGCAGGACCTGAACGACCTGCAGCCCTTGGTCCCGCCCGAAGGGCCCGAAATGGACCTGAGAGACCCAAAACTCTGCATCACGCCAGACGGGCGGCTGATGCTCAACGCGGGCATGTACTACAACAATCGGCGCGAGCTGCTGTCCCTGGCCTGGTACTCGGACGACGGCACGACCTGGGGCCTGCCCGCCAGGATTGGAGAGCATCGATACTGGCTGTGGCGTGTCACGTGGCATCGGGACGTGGCCTACAGTGTGGGACGAATTGCGGCCGAACGCATCCCGCGACTCTACCGAGCCGAAGATGGACGCCGGTTCGAGGTCGTGGTGAAAGACCGGGACTTCTTTCCCCACGTGCCCGGCGCGAGTGAAGCCACGGTTCGCTTCCGGGCGGATGATACGGCGCTTTGTCTCTTACGGTTGAACAGCATGCCTGGTGCGAAGACGGTCCACGGCCACCTGGGCATCGCTCGCCCGCCGTATACCGATTGGGCGTGGCATGACCTGGGGGCTCAAATCGGCGGGCCGAACATGATCGAGTTGCCCGACGGCCGGTTCGTCGCCGTGGTGCGGATGTACGACGCGTCCGTCCGTACGTCCCTCTGCTGGCTCGATCCAGGCAAACCGGCGCTGACCGAAGCGCTCCAACTTCCATCTGGCGGAGACAGCAGCTACGCCGGCTTGGTCTGGCACGACCAGATGCTGTGGATCAGCTACTACTCGTCGCACGAAGGCAAGACGAGCATTTATCTGGCGAAGGTGAAGATTCCGCGAGGGTGATTTGCCGTCAGAGCGGCTCCGTCGGAATGCCAAGCTCCGCCAACTCCTTCTCGCCTTGGGGAAACAGACGCAGGTACGTCAGTCGGTGATGGCGGAATTCCTCAGCAAACATCTTTCGATCTGAGTTGTACTTGCTTTCCTTGATCGCAAGGACGAGCTTGCGCAGGCAGTCGGCCAGCAATTCGCGGGCTTTCTCCACGTCGCCGCGCTCGTGCCAGATTTCAGCAAGCATGCTCATTTCTTCCGAACGATGGTAGCTCTCGCGCCCTTCCCGAACCTTCAATAGGAATGGCTCGGCGATCTTCCTGTTGCCCGCCTTGAATGCGGCGCTCCCAAGCCTCCCGTAGCCAAGATTGTGATCCCAATGAGGCGCAAACGTCTCGATCGATTCAACGACGTCGGCAAACCGCTCTCGGGAGACGAGCGCATCGACATACTTGTCGAAATTCTCGCCGAGCACGCTGTGGGAACCGTAAGCCTCATCGCGAATCGACCGGTCCGCCGTGGCGGCAAGTTCCAGGAAACGGCCGTAGACGCGAATCACCGTGTCGGACTTGTTGTCGCCGTCGACTTCCACGAGTGCATCGACATAACCGTCAAAGTGGCGTGCCAGCAAGCTCCAACTGCCCAGCAGTTCCTTCTGCCGTTCGGCAGCGGATTCCGACGCCTCAGAAAGCAGCTTCTCATAGGCAGCGATGTAGTCCTGTGGCGAGCGGTAAGGGCGGTCGGTGACGAGGTGCTTCTTTCGGTCCGGTGGATCTTGAAAGCCGAGCAGTTGTCGGCCGACGTGAATTCTCAGGACCACGCTCTCATGAGTCTCGTCCGGCTGCTCCGACTTCAGATACCAGGTGCTTCGAGGGCCGTCGAGCACGACCCAACCATCTTGACCGTCCTGCCTGGCCGACGCCAAGGCTACGAACCGCCCCGCGGTCTGTAACTTGGGCGAGAGTTCGGCAACCCGCGTGATCGTTGGCGATTCGATCGGGGCGCCCTGCCACTGGCCCAGCAATCCGGCGTACTCCGACGCGTCCGTCACTTCATTCTCGTCGATCAGGTCGGCGTGCTCCATCTCCCAATAGCAGTGGATCGCGTAAGCATCTTCGGGCGGACGCTGGTGCATCTTGTACGAGAAGAAACACCACGTTGTGCTGCCCACCAGGCCGCAATCGACGTCGTCTTCCTCAAGGCCCGTCCGGTCGCGCAACCGATACCGTATCAACCAGAACGGCTGCAACTGGCGTTCCGGCGGCCAGGCGAGTTGTCTGTGATCCACAATCTCCAATTCGTCCGGGGGCCTTCCGAGTTCATTCGGGTGGGCCAACCAGCGGGCAAATTCTGCCTTGGCCCGAAACGCCGGGGCCTTGGCCTCCGCTGGAACGAGATCTTCTCGATTGAGTTCCGCGAGGTATCGCTGCGCGACGTCCGAATGACTGACGTCCAGGCAGAACCTCGCAAGCACTTTCATGCCGCCCTCTCGGCCCAGCTTGCCGGCCGCCCACGCCGCTTCCATTTGCACCCCCGTGTCGGAGTGCTCCATCGCCAGGGCCAGCAGTTGGTCTCGGGCTGGATTACTGATGAACGGTAACGCCGCGGTTGCGCTATGAGCATAACTGGCGTGATCCGGGTCGGAGTCTTCAAGCCAGCTTTGCAGCCTATTCCACCCGGCTTGCGAGTCGAACGGATGCTCCTGCAGCCCGCCGTCAATCGCCGCGCCGTTCGCACTATCGAGAAAGGCCACGGCAAGGAATCCCGACGGAAGGGGATCGGCCAACGCTCGAAACACATAATCGCGTTGGGGATGCCCCCCGGAGACCAGCGCGAGGATCACGTGCCACATGTACGCCTCGGGATCGAGCGGCCGCCTTGCGGCCTCCACAACCTTCTCTGCCCCTTCACGCGAGCCATACATCGCCAGGATCTTCAGCACAAACAAGAGATTGTCGGCATCGTCTTCGTTGCCTGTTCGGAATCTCTCATCGAAAACCCGGATGAGCTGCGGCAGACCTTCCCGGGAAAGAACCTCGAACGCCGGCACATCGCATCCATCGACATCCTGAAACAGTGAGGTCAATGCGTACAGAGGTGACGAAAAGAGGCTCTTGCCGGACGACCGTTCCGTGGGGAGCGCGCTCAACGCCTCGCAGATTGCCTTGGCATCCTTTTTCGAACGAATCGAGTAATCACCCAGCTTCCGTAACTCGTCCGCCAAATCACCGTCCGGTTTCATACCGCGTGTGATGGCTCGCCTGAGAGGACTGCTGAACACTTCGGGCTCCTCCTGTGTGTCTGACTGTTTGCCGGGTTTCGACCCAGGGCTCTCCGGCGACTTGGATTGGCGTCCGATCGCCGGCAATACGACGAGAATCGCAAACGCCGGTTGCAGCGAAGAGAACCGCGACCAGACAGACTGTGGCGTGTCCCGCTTCCCCCATTCCGTCAAACCAGTCCAGAACCGTCGCTGCCCAGTACTATTGTGCCACTCGCAGACACAGAAGGCCATTGGGGTGCAGAGCCGTTCGCACGCAACTCTGAATCGTCCTCAACACGATTCGCCGCCCCCTCTCTCCGATCCCTCAGACGTCTCCTGTTCAACCTGAACCGCACCCGGAATCCACCCGCACCTGACTGCCTTGAAATCAGGGGACACAATACTCATTTCGTTCCTTCTTGGTCCCCTGAAATCAGGGGACACAATACTCATTTCGTTCCTTCTTGGTCCCCCGCTACAACTGCCTGCACCAGGCACTCACACCACGCATCCAACCACCAGCACGCCCCCCGTTCGCTTGCACCCAAAACGGGGCAAGCCCGCAACCCAGCCTTCACAAACATGCGCGCACCATGCGCACAAGTCCAGCACAAAGACACTAAGCATCGTTCGAGGATTGAGTGTCGCACTGTAGGATAGGTTTGCAGTTCCTGCAACCTGTCCAAGGCATGTTGCCAGTCCATCCTGCGACAGTTATTTCTCGAACGATGCTAAACCGCCCCACCTCCACCGACCTGCGTGCCACGGGCGTGCCGCCCGTGCCTCCAGTCCCGGGCAGACGCCCCTGCTCGACAACAAACCGCTCCCCGCTATTGGGCCATGTCGCGCATCTGCGGACGCTTCCCCCGTGAGCCATATCGGTTCGCGTTTCCCGAATTCGAACCACCCCTCTTCGTGGGTGTTCATTTTTCCTCTTGACAGAATACTGTAAATACGTATACTAATAAAATCGTCCCCTCAGGGACACTGCACCAGCCCCAATCGACCGCACCCCCTTATGGGCCAAGAGTACACGAAAATGAATTCTCGCGCAACAATGCCAACAATGATAACTATGAAGCAGCGAATCTGGACAGACTTACCCCCTCTATAGACCTTGACTCAACCCAAGATATTGGCAAAACCGCCCACTCGTTGACCAACTCCTCACGACCCAAGATGAGCGCCTATCAGTGTCGATCAGTGTTCCCCTTCCCTTTTTCCGCGTCGGAACCTCCACCGATCCGGCCAGGTTTTCACCGTCATTTCTCACCACCTCAAGCCGACCACTCAGACAATCGTCCCAACTCCCATAACCACAAACACTTAACGAAAAAACCGCCGAACGCTCACACCCCCATTCTGTATGGTAGTCAAAATGATTCTACGCAGCCGACGACGCCGTAAACCATTACGAAACAACACGATAACGATCGCTGTTCGATGGAGCAATCGATCGACAAGTGCACCAACCGCCAACACCGACCGCAACCATTTCACAACAAAAAATTGGTGAGCCACCAGCGCGCTCCGACCTCGATCTTTGACAACTGAAACAACCCCACCGCAATCGGCCTGACCGGCGTAACCGAGCGACCCAGCTACGGCGCAGCGGCGGCGCAGGTTGGCGAGTATGAATAACGACACCTACAACCGGCTCGTCCACAAGAAACTCGACGGCGCCGGGGCTGGAACGGCCTCTGACACCTTCTGGCCTACGACGGCGATCAAGCGATACTCCAGTTCGACGACTCGGCACCCGCCGACCTCTCCCACCGCTACCTCTGGGGACCGGCCGTCGACCAGATCCTGGCCGACGAAACGGTCGACGACGGCGGGCAGTGCCTACTCCGCCCGCAACGGATAGCCGTACGCCTCCGCCACGTCGCCCACTTCTACGCAGACTGCCCTTTGCGTGTCGTCGTCTAGCGAGGGAACGTGTTGAGATTCGGAAACCCGCTGAAGCTGCTTCCAGACACTCGTTGCGTTTTCCGGTGCGACTTCGATGGCTTCCAGGATCTGTCGCATCGTCGCCTCGGGCTGCGCACACAGGTCTTCATAGCGGACAACGGTGATCCGCCGAGCGATGTCCGGACCGGCCGTCTGCAGCCATCTCACGAACCCGTAGAGTTCCTTCCACTGAATGCCGTAACCAAGGTATTCGTCGCCGCGCGACCAGGCGTCGAGGATTCGGTCACCCTCCGTCGCGTCGAGTCGGATAGGCACCCGTTGCGGCCCGAATTCGAAGTGACCCTCCGCCTCCAGGTAGCGGGGAACGCGAGCGTCTGCCGCAGCATAACGGCTGAACAACTCGTGCTGCCGCACGAGCGAGTGGACGTGGGTCAACGGGTGCCGGATCGGCACGATGAAACGCGCGTCCGGAAACAAATGTGCCAGGTACTCGATCCGTGGAACATGGTAATTACCCTTGGCGAAGTATCGAGTGCCGCCGCGGATCAACAGGATCTTGCGCAGATGCACCTTGTAGAATCGCTCGAAATCCGCATCCCCGTCGGCAGCCGTCAGCCGATGCAAAGCCGTTGGAGAGTGGACGTGAGGGAAGAAGGCTTGCCAAAGAGGTTCCTCCATCGCCTCGGGGCTTTCCCGCGTGATATAGATCCGATCCTGGTGCGCCCGTTCGACCGGTTCCTGCCTGGCAGGAAACCAGTCGAGATACCGATTCCAGAAGTAGGGAATCATGAGGAACGGAAAATCGCGATACCGATGCGTGGCCGCACCGTCGACCTCCGCGAGCAGCTCCAGGAGCAAGGTCGTCCCGGACCGTGCCAGCCCGGTGATGAAGACGGGCCTATCGATCGCGATCTCCGCGAGATCGGCAGCCAGGAAACGGGGCTCCCAGTCGGCGATGCGGCGCAGCAGCGACTGGGCTTTCTGAGTGAAACGGATCAGAAGGTAATCGGAAGATTGGATGTTCACGATTTGCACTTCACGACGAGCATGCCGACGACGGCCGCCGCGCAGACCGCCGCAGCGAAACCGAAGTCCCAATCGCTCGCCGCAAGAGAGTCTCCGAGTCGACCGGCCAGCAGCGTCATGCAGGCGAAGGCAAGAGCGACCGGCGCCGCCGCTGCCAGCGCCACCACAAGTTGTCTGGCGACAAACCGGATCAGCGCGGGCCAGAGGCGAAGATACTCTTGGAAGAACGGCTTCTCCTCGTCGGCCGACAGCAGCAAACGGCTGACGACGGCCAACTGCCGCCAGAACCCGCCGTCGCCGAGTCGGGTCGAAGCAAAGCCCCACAGCCCGGCGGCAACCAGGCCCGCTCCCAATCCCACGGCGCACGCAATTCCATCAATAACCTCCATAACGGACGCGGAACTCCCTTCGCGAGGGCCGGCGCTGGCCGAACTTCTCAAGCAGCCGGAACGCTCTCACCGGGACATGGGCAACCGCTGAAGACCTGCTCGGCAGCGGGAAGGCTCGCAACCACGGGCTCCGCCGGAGAAGGTGCAGCATGGGCAATGTCGCATCCGGCGATCAGTATCGCTCGCTGCGCTCTGCGTCGGCGAAGCATGGAACGCAACAACCGGATGGTGTACAGGATCGGTCCCAGCAGGGCAAGCAGCAACACACACGCCACGGCAAACAGGGACCCCAACATGCTCAAGCCCGCTCCGGGGCCGACGTAGCCGAGGAGTCCTCCCGGTTCCGGAAGACAGGCAGCAGACGCCCAAAAAAACGAACCAAACGCAGTACTTGGCAGGAACTCAAAGATGGCGCTCATAATCGTTCCGTTTCATGAAGGAAGGAAGGAAGGAGTATAGACATACTTGGCAGTACTGATCGCCTGACGACTTCCGTCTCCATTCGGGTGAACATAAATGTATTCCCACAGCACCTTACCGGTGTGCGGGTCAATTTCCCAAACCGTTCCCACGCCCGAGGTAGCCATCAAGACACGGCTCCCATCATGGCTGACATCCAAGTGTCCGCCCGTCAGGACGCAGCATTGGTCGGGCATGGGCACACCCGGTCTGGGAAACACCGTTACCGGCAATTCGCGGCCTAAACCGACCTTCACCAGGCGAGTTCCTCCGGACTCCTTATCCCCCCCAAGATTGTCCAGAATGAGCACTCCATCGTCGTAGAACTTCGGACTGTGCTGGCCGGTCGCCGCCCCGCACGACAACCACTTGAACCGTCGCGATGTGGTGTCCAGAATGCCCACCGTGTTGATGTTGCGGAAGGAGACGAGCAGGTCGTAGGGCGAAAGCCAGGGCTGCGATTTCGCCACCTGGTCACCCACGAGTTGTGCCTGGTTCAAATGCAAAGGATCGTCTGTGTATAGACCAGGGGACCGGCATGGCTCGTTGGGGCTGGTCAACAGGCCGCCCCAACCGGACTCAAAAATCGCATCGAGCATCGAGATCTCATCGAGCACATTGCCGTCAGGGTCGAGGATCAAGACGAGATCGCTGTAGATCTTGCCGCTGCTGGAGTCAATCTTCGCCTTCGACCCGGCAATCGGAATCGGGGAATCAACCACCCGCATGCCGGGAACGAAGATCCGCCCATCGGACGCCACGCTGAACCAGTGATGGGCCAGCAGTTCTTTCTTCCAGAGGACGTTCGAGTTGACGTCGAAGCGTGCCAGACCGATCGCATACGGAAAAGTGTTGAGTTCCTGGTAGGTCACCAGGAGGCCACCGTCATCGAAAAGGTGGATCCCCACCGGATAAGGCTTGCTCGACACGCCGGGGAGCCGGGTCACCTGCTGCAGGTCGTCCCAGAGCGTCGGATCGTATTTCCAGGTGTGCAGGATCTTGCCGTCGCGGTCCATCAACCAGGCAAGACATCCGGTCTCGCAGTAGTCGGTGAGATGCCCCGCCCCACCGGTCACCAGCAGCGGTTCCTGCCCAGCGGCCGGGTCGTAGCTGGTAGCCGTCGGCACAAGAACGTGCCTTGCGTAAGCATCCACTGGCGAGTTCTTGACCGGTTGGGCAACTTGTGCCAGCGCGATCGCCGCCGTTTCCGCATCCCGAACGACCTGATATGGGAACAAATTGTACCGTGCTGCCAGCAGACCATAGGCAAAGCATGCGCAGCCCAAGCTGAACAGCATCAGTACCTTCGGCAGGAGCCTCTTGATCCACGCATAAGGCATAGGGGGCAGAAACCTCGGCGCAAAAAGCAGGACTTGATGCGCACACACGCCCCCGTTCGCGGCGATCACGAAACCTGCTGCACGTCGCCGGCCTGCGGCGCGGTTGCCGACGACACTAGGGAACGCGAGGTCCGCGCGAACCTCTTCTCTCTATTTAGACGCTCTATAAACAAGAAACGGAACGATGCGGAAGTTTTCCGCGGATACAAGAAAAGGAAACACCGGAGGTCGCCGCGAGTTCCTCACGAAGACCCGGAATTATCCCTGTCGCGGCTGGCAGATTCGAAGAGTCAGAGAAGTCCGGCCTCCTCTGAAGACTGCCCCATCCTTCTATTGCGCGTGCAACCATTGATGGGAAATCGCTTTGCGTCGCGCGCGCCTGGACAGCTTCGACGAAGAACGGGCTTTTGGACGGTTTGCACGAGGTACGCCCACCCCCATTCCGGGGATAGAGGAAGAGCACGTGCTGCCTGTCGCTCGCCCAGGTTCCAGACAGACGCCAGGGTGACTTGCAGGCACCTGGCCCTTCAACCAGGGGGATAGATGATCCGAAAGGAAGTCTCAGCCGTTGGGGCTGTGCAGAGTCAGACTCGCACCGAATGCTGACTCGCAGGCCCGGTCACTCCACGTGGGCCATGCCGACGACGTAGTTCTTCCCGTAGTGTTTGGCGCATCTTGGGCAAGTTGTGTAGAAGAAATACGACGTCTTGAGCTTCTTGCCCTGCTGCTCCACGTATTTCGCCATCTCGCCGCACCAGTTCTTCGCCTCGCGATAGGGACCCTCGAAGACCTTGGCCAGAAAGGTCCCGGAAAGGCTCACCATTTCGGCACCGGGAACCTCCTTCGTAACCAGGAAGAGGTGCTCGCCCCGCCAGGCGGAGAGATCGTTGGTCAGAATCAGATAGGTGTTCTCCGGCACGGCATCGGCCGCCTGCATTCTTTCGAACGTCTTCTTGAACACCGATCCGATGTTGAGCGGGATGTGGAGGAAATTGGCCGTGGTCGCCCGGACGAAGGGCCAGTTGTCGAAATGAAAAGTCTCGCCGTCCCAGCCGGCCGGATCGAATTTGGGACAGCATCCGGTCTCGGAATTCTTGGCATCAAGATCGGGCAGCGTGGTTCTGACCATGGCTCAGACCTCTCGTGAACGAGTGGATTCGTGAAGGGCTCCGACTAACTGTACGAATATACATAGTCCGACGCCGCATGCAAGGTGGTAAGCCCCCTTCCGGCAAGAAATTCCCTCGGCAAGACAAGACGCTCTATCCGGCCCCTTGGAGGGCGGCGACTCGTCGCCATTTTCCCTCCGATATTCTCTGCGTGAACCTCCCCGACCAGTTGCCTCACCGCTCCGATCCCCTGGTCGGACGGTAAGGCAGAGGAATTGACGGCAGGGGAATCCCGGAGAAAATGGGGTAAACCACGGCTCCTTGATCGTACCAGAAGTTGGCTGACTGCTGGAAGGGTAGACGCCGCGGTGAAGTCCGATTCTCTTACTCCTGCAAGATCTCGACCGTGGGCGGCTCGTTCGCCGCGGCAGGTTTGTCGGGCGGGCATTCACGCAATTCCCAGTCCAATCCCAGGGTAACCAGTTCACGACGAATGTCCCGCAGGTTCCAAAGCTGAATCATGTGGTTCTCCCCGGCACAGGCGAGTTGGCTGCCGTCGGGACTGAAGCACAGCCAGGCCAGATGGAGCGAGTCGGACGCCTTCAACGTTGCCAGCCGAGCCAGAGTCGTCATTTCGATCAAATCGACGTCATAGCGGGTTGCAGCAACGGCCAGGATTCGGCCGTCGGGAGAGAACGCCAGAGGTCCCACCACCCCTTCACCGTCACGTTCAATGCGGCGGTCTGCCCGCCACGTCGAAACATCCCAGAGTTGATACTGCCTGTCGGCTCCTGTCACGAGCCAACGGCCGTCGGGGCTGAACGCCAAGCTGGCCGTTCCAGAGTCCACCGAGAGCACCTCAATACGTTTGCCGGTGTTAGTGCTCCAAACTTGAACCTCCATGGTGTCAGGGGGTGCAACGGCAAGCCATCGGGCGTCGGGACTCAGAGCGCTGGCAGCCGCGCCGGCGACACCCAACGACAAAACCGTCGAAGTCCTGTCGAGCCTGTGCAGAGCGATCTCATCGACTCGATGTACCGCAAGGAGGCTTCCATCGGCGCTCAAACACGCTCGGGGAGACGGGTGCTCCGTTGGCCCTTCCATCAGACTGGGTGGGCCAAGCCGCAGGCGATTCGCCTCTTGGTCGAACGCCAGGGGCCATCGCCGGAGCCCCGATTTGCCGCTGGTGATGAGGCACGGCTTGTCGGGATGGAAAATGGCGGACTTCGTTGACCCCAACGGCAGATGCGCCAACTCCCGCCCCGTTGCCGCGTCCCAGAGCCGCGCGCCGTCATCCGAAGCCGATGCCAACCAGCGCCCCTGGCGGTGGAAACGGACCTCCCAAGGACCTTTTGCGTCGTCACTGCCCCATTCGTACAGGTTGCGACAGGCGGGTCTGGCTACTTCACGAATCTCCAGCCGGTCATAACCTCTTGAGATCAGGCTTCGGCCGTCCTGGCTGAACGACAGCCACCGCGATCCGCCCTGGAAACTGAGCAACTGCCTGCCGGTCGACGCGTTCCACAATCGCACCGTGCCGTCCCAGGATCGCGAGGCAATCAGGTCTTCATGGGGGTGGAAAGAAGTGCTGATCACTTCGGCAAAGTGGCCCCGGAGCACCCTGTGCTGTCGTCCGCTCGCGAGGTTCCAGACGTGGACGCAGAAATCGCCGCAAGCGACAGCCAGACGCCCACCGGTGTCGTCCCAGCAGATCTGGTAGACGCCCCGCGGATGGTCGAGACGGTGCACGATCTGGCTGGTGGTCAAGTCAACGACCTGCACCAGAGGTTGTTCCCACCGCGCGACCGCAACCAGCCGACCGGCGGGACTGAGGGCGAGAAGGTCCGGCGGGATATCGCAGGAAAAGGAGCTCAGTAGCTTGCCCGATTCGATCTCGAACAGACGGAACTCTCCGTCCTGATCGATCACGGCGATCGAGCGGCTGTCGGGCGTGAAGGCCGGCAGCCAGAACTTGGGCTGCACCGGATTAGTCCAAATGACCTTCCGATCCTCAAGTTCCCAGACACAGCAGCTTCGCCGGTCGCCAATCACATAGAGCACGGCCAGACGCTGTCCGTCTGGACTGAACAAACATTGAATCGCGCGACCGCCCGGGTAGGGCAACACCGCCAGTTCGCAGTTGTCTGCCATGCTCCGCAGCACAAAATCGGATCCCTCGGTGCTGAGCACGTAGCGTTCCGCCCTCGGATCACACATGGCAATCAAACCGGGGGGGACCGTCCACTGACGCGTCAGTCGCAGGTCGGTTAGCGTCATGCAAGCGATCACCTCGTGGCGCAGTTCGCGCGAGGGGCGGATCGCTGCCGCTGCGGCCAGCGCCTCGAGACTGTCGAATCGCTGTCCCGGCTGACCGCTCCACCGGCCCGCTTGGGCTCGGGCCAGATAGCTTTCCCAGAGCCGCTCAGTCGCCTCGCGAGCGTGAGACGCCGACTGGACTGCGAAGTAGGAGGAAATGACCACCGCCGTGAACAGCGTCGCCAATACGAGTGCGGCCGACAGGGAGACGGCACGATTGCGGCGGCACCAGCGCCAGGATCGCTGGAGCCATCCGGCCGGCCGGGCCTGGATGGTCCGGCCCTCGAGAAAACGCTGCAGGTCTTCCGCCACCGCTTGGGCGGAAGCGTACCGATCGTGGGGAGCCTTCTCCAAGCACTTCATGCACACCGTCTCAAGGTCGCGAGGGGTGCGCGGATTCAAACGTCGTGGCGCCACCGGAGCGGCGTGCAACACATCAAGAAGGGTGTCGGCGACCGTCTCCGCCCGAAATGGCGGCCGTCCCGTCAGCAACGCATACAGCACGGCCCCCAGGCCGTACACGTCGCCGGAAGGTCCCGACTTGCCCCTCGTGTTCCGGGCCAATTCGGGCGGCATGTAGCCGGGGGTACCGACGAATTGACCGCTGGCGCTGAGATCCGCCCCCCCTTCAACGAATTTCGCCAGTCCGAAGTCCGTAATCCGCAGCCTGCCGAAGCGATCGACAAGGACGTTGGAGGGTTTCAGATCGCGGTGCAAAACACCGTGCCGGTGGGCATAGTCCACGGCTTCGGCGATCGTCCGTACGTACCCGGCGGCCTGCTGCGGCGACATCGCCGACTCATCGGCAACCTGGGCCAGGCTCACTCCTTCAACGCAGTCCATGCTGAAGTAGTGCAGGCCCTCGTGCTCTCCGACTTCATGGACGGCCACGATGTTCGGGTGCTGCAGGCTGGCCGCCAACTCGGCCTCGCAGCGGAAACGATCCACCTCTGCTGCCGAAGCAAGGTGGCCGGAGAGGATCATCTTCACAGCCACGATCCGTTTCAGGGTCAGTTGCCGAGCCCTGTAAACCACCCCCATCCCGCCGCGGCCGATCTCCTCCAGGAGTTCGTAGTCGCCGAAGTACCGGATCCCGTCGACGGATGGTTGCGTGCTCGTGCGGAACACTTCCTCGATCACGCCTGAATCGTGCGGAAAAACCTGCCGATACGCGTCGACGCTGGGGGGCTCCCCTCGGCGGGTCCGGTAGTCCAAGTCCAGCAGCAACAACTCCCGCAGAAGCTCCGAACGCTCCGGCTCGTCGACCCCGTTCAAGAGATTGGCGATTCTGGGCGGCACCGGACCTTTCCAGGACGCCTCGAAATCGAGGCAGACCCGGTCGATGTGCCGCTTGGCCGCCAGACTCAACAGACGGCCGGATCTTCCCATCACCCCGACTCCTCGGCCCGCCATAGGTCGCGGATCAGCCGCAGCCGCCGCTCGATCGTTCGTTCGGAGCAGTCGAACCGCCCGGCCAATTCGCGGTTGGTGAAACCTTCCATCTTGGCGACGGCCAAATCCTGAAGGCTCGGATCGTCCAGGCTGTCCATGAGCCGGTGCCACTGCTCGGCAATCTGAGCGGCAAACGCAGGGCTGGGCCCCTCGGCGGTCAGATCTGCCAAGTCCTTTTCAACGCAGCGACCTCCGGTCTCCTCGCTGTTAGCCCCCCCGCGCCGCTGGCGCCGTTCCCGGCGAGCCAGGTCGATCGCGCGGTGCGTTGTTATCCGCAAGAGTAATCGCCATAGCCCGTCGCGATCCGACAGATCAGGAAACTGCCCTTCCTGGGCCGCGCGCCAGAAGCGGTCCAACGCACTGAGAGCCACATCCTCTTCATCCGCGGCCCGCCGCACCGAGAGGGCTAGCTTATCCCGGGCCAGTTGAACCAACCGCGGAAAATACCGCTGCCAAATGACCCGCATCGCCTCGGAATCCCCCTGGCGGAGTAATTTCAGCGACTGCGTGATCGAACCGTCCGGCATTAGGAGCCTCGTGCAGCGAGATTGCATAATCCGCGCCCATCCATATACCCCCCCCAACGGCTCCTGTCAACGATGCCCAGACGATATGGGCAAAAAAACACGATCCCCGTGTCGGGTTCCTTTGTCAGCAGGCGCTTGACTCTTCAGGGCAGGTGCGTTCGCGGGAGATAGTGCGGCGGCCGCAAGGCGCAGGATCACCGCAGCAACCTAAGTCCTTTCTGGGGGGAGATCGACAATGAAGAGGCTTTGGATACGGGATTTGGTCAGGGGGGGTACTCGCACGCCTAGCGGCAGAGGCCGCCATGCGGCTCGAACAGTGCCCACTCGACCGGGGTGCTGCCACGGCCGCCTGGCCCGCGTCGAGCAATTGGAGGAGCGGACGCTGCTGAGCGTTGGCGGAATGGGTGATGAGAGTGAGCATCTTCGGAAGATGGTGAGCGTGGACGCGATCTCTCGAGAGGTGCTAGGCATCGACCTGACGTGCAACGCGTTCTCCGTCGAGGATTTGCCGGACGGGCAAAGCCGCCTGGTGGCTCCAGGGCTATTTGGCTCCGGTGACGGCGGCGCTCCAGAGTTGCCGGGGCGACTGTTGCGGTTCGCCCTGCCGCCGGAAGCCGATTTGGAGAGCGTCTCGCTCGAATTACTCGGCAGCCAAGTTTCGGCCCTGGCTGGAACTTACGATATAGTTCCTTGCCCGATCGCCGTCACGGATGGCGAATCGCCGGACGTCGCCGAAGCAGGGTTCGTCGGTGACCGGAGCATGGCCGTCTATGGCTCTGACCGGGTCTATGATCCCCAGTTCTGTAGGCTCGTTTCCGCTGAGCAGATGGGCCGCTGGAAAACCGCCGAGATCTACTATAGCCCGTTCGCCTACAACCCGGTTTCCGGTGTTGTCGAGGTGGTGCCGAGTGCTTCGCTGTTGTTGTCCTTTGAGTTGGATGATCCGCTGCCCGACGCCTTGGCGGCAAGCAATGTTTGGGACGCCAATGCGGCGGAGTTGTTCGTCAACTTCGAAGAGGCGCTAGAGTGGTACGAAACGCTCGCGGGCCCCATCGGCGACGCGGGACCGTCAAGCTCGGACCCAGCCGACTACGTGATCATCACCACAATGGACATCGTGCTCGGCAGCGCCACCGAGTTGATGAACTTCGTGGCAATGAAAGAGTCGTGTGGGTACAGCGTGGCGGTGGTCACCGAATCCTTCTGGGGCGGCGGTACCGGAGATGCCGCGGCGGAGAACATCCGCAGTTGGCTCCAGTCGCACTACGCCTCTTGGGGCATCGACTACGTGCTCTTGATCGGCGATCCTTCTCCGTTGTCGGGCGATGTGCCCATGAAGCTGATTCGGCCCGGTCGCTGGGTCGATGACCAGGGCGTCACCCAGTGGGGAAATACACCGACAGATTACTATTACGCCGATCTGACGGCCAACTGGGACGCCAACGGCGACGGCCGCTTCGGCGAATGGGGGTACGATGTTACCAGCCAGCCGCTGCACGAGGTGCTGGTGGGCCGTATTCCTGTCTACAACGCGGACTATGCCACTCTGGATAGCATCCTCGCGAAGTCGATTGACTACCAGATGGAGGACAGCATTGCCTGGCGGCGGAATATGCTCTTGCCAATGGCGATCAGCAATTATGCCAACCAGAACGGGGACGGCCACCCTCGCACCGATGGCCACGAGTTGGCCGAATACATCCGCAACGACATCGCCGTACCGGCCGGCTACGGCACGTGGCGGATGTACGAAAAGGCGGGGCTCGACCCGGTCGCCACCGCGTGCGATCAGGCCCTGACGCAATCCAACTTGGTCAGCCGCTGGTCGAACAACCCCTACGGCATCGTGGCCTGGTGTGCTCACGGAAGCCCGGTTCACGCGGAGCGCAGGGTCTGGGCAAGCGATCCCAACGGGAATGGAATACCGGAAACCGGCGAGATTACCTCGCCCACGATGTTTGACACGTCGAACGTGCCCTCCCTCGACGACACGCATCCGTCGATCGTCGTTCAAGTCTCCTGCCAGAACGGCACTCCAGAAATCGCAAACAACCTGGGTCACTCGCTTTTGGCCAACGGCGCCGTCGCAACCTATAGCGCGTCGCGGAACACCTACTATTGGTGGGGAGCATGGGAGCCGTCGTGGGGTATGAGTACCGGCGACAATACTTCTTACGCCTACTACATTACCGATCGGCTGGTCGACAACCCCGAGACCGAAACGACCGCCTCGGCACTGCAATGGTGCCGCGAGAACTTCGGCACAGGAGGCCGGTGGGAATACTGGCAGAACTGCAACGCGTTCAACCTCTACGGCGACCCAACCATTCGGCTCGGCGCCGACCGGTCCGAGCTCCCCGATCTGGCCGGCTACGACTGTTACGCCCCGGACTCGCTCGACTGGGGCGAGACTTTCACCCTTCAAGGACAGGTTGCCAATTATGGCTCGACCGCGGTGACCGAATCGTTCACTCAATACTTCTACCTTTCCAGCAATCAGGCCTGGGGAGACGACGACGACGTCTACTTGGGTTCCTGCGTGCATTCAGACGACGTGCCGGCGTACGGTTACGGGCCGGACTTCAACGTCTCGCTGACCCTGCCCGCCTCGCCCGACTGGCTCTGCTACGGCGGGGGCGGCCCGTTCTACATCGGAATGAAGACTGACGCGACGACCCAGGTTTTCGAGTCAGATGAGGTCAACAACGGCCCCGGCGACCGCTGGCAGGGCTGGGACTGGGACCGTTTCACCCGCCCCTTCGATCTGGCCGGGTACGACTGCTACGCCCCCGCTGAGATCCGTTGGGGTGATACATTCAACGTTCAAGGTCAAGTCCGCAATCTCGGTACGGCAGCCGTAACGCCGCCCTTCTATCAGCGTTTCGTCCTCTCCAATAACCAGGTCTGGGGGGACGGTGACGACGTATATCTGGGGGCGTACGATCACCAGGACGACGTGCCGGCTGGTGGGCTGGGGCCCGACTTCAACGTGTCGTTAACGCTCCCCGACTCACCACCGCCGGGCTACAGCAGCGGCGGGCCGTTCTACATCGGCATGCAGACCGACGCGTTCGACGAGATCGCCGAGACCGATGAGAACAACAACGGCCCCGGCGACTACTGGCAGGGCTGGGATTGGGACAGTTTCCTGACGGAGGACCGTTACGAAGAAAACGATACTTGGGAAACGGCGTTCGATCTCAGACTGCAGGAGCAGACGCTCCTTTCCACCATCAACGGCCTCGGCATCCAGCGCGACGCCGACTGGTACGAAATCGATCTCACCCCCGGATACAACCGCGTGGTCGCGGATTGCACGTTCAGCCATGCCGAGGGAAACATCGACATCGGACTTGTGAGCGTCAGTGCCATCGGTAACGTCGCTGCGCTGGCGTCGTCCACGACGACCACGGACAACGAGCATATCGATCACGTCGTCAATTGGATCGCCACTTTCCGTTACTTCCTTGTCGTCGATGGCGGGGCATCCGGCGGCGACGCAGGAAACGCCTATGACCTGTGGTGGGACGACCTGCCGACGCTGAGCGAAGACAACTACGAGGAAAACGATTCGCTGGCCACGGCATACAATCTCCGCAGCGATGAGCGGACTTGGTTGACGGCGATCGACGGGTGGGGCGTTTGCCAGGACTCCGACTGGTACGAGATCGAGGTCTGGCCCGGCTACGAACGGATCCTCGTGGACTGCGCGTATGCCTATGCAGAAACGGGCACCCTATGGCTCGCACTGTACAACGACGCGGGCAGCTTACTCGCCGACGACTACACTGTCGGCGACGGGGGCCACATCGACTGCACCGTAGCCAGTCTGTCCACTCCCCGGTCGTATTTCGTCCGCGTCGACGACGGCAACCCCGGCTCCCTCTACAATCTCCGCTGGGACGACGCTCCGCCCGCGTCCGAAGACAACTACGAGGGGGCCGGGGGGAACAACACGCTGGAAACGGCCTTCGATCTTGCTGACGGCGAGCGCGTCGGGTTGGTCCAACTCGACGGCGAGGGAGTTCAGAACGACGAGGACTGGTACACAATCGAAGTCAGCCCCGGCTACGAGCGGCTGGCCGTGGACCTGCTTTTCAACACCGGCGAAGGCGACATACAGATCTATCTCTACTCCGGGCCCGGCAGCCTGATCACCAGTGGAACGGCCGACGCCTGGGGCCGCAGCATCGCGTGTACCGTAGCCGCCCCGGGAGACTACTATCTGCGCATATTCTCCAGTGATTCGGCCGGCTATCACTACGATCTGTGGTGGAACGACCTGCCACCGGCAGTGGACGATCCCTACGAGGAGAATGACGTTTGGTCATCGGCGGTCGGTCTCAACGAACTGACCTTCTTGTCATCGATGGCCGGGCCAGGCATTCAGGCCGACGACGACTGGTACCAGATCCAATTGGCGCCCGACGACAAGCGAATCCTGGTCGATTGCCTGTTCGAACACGGCGAGGGAAATGTGAACCTGGCGCTCCACGACGCCGGCGGCGACTATCTCGTCTCTTCGACTGGCATCGACGACAACGAACACATCGATTACACAACTTCTGTTCCGGGCACGTACTATATCAGGGTGTACGGCGCCGGCGCGTCGAACCTCTACGATCTCGTGTGGAACGGCCTCGAAGCAAACCACGCCCCAGTTCTGGATAACACGGGTAACATGCACATGGCCGACATGGACGAGGATAATCCACAATTGGGTTCACTCGTCAGCGAAATCATCGCCAGTGCCGGCGGCGACCGCATCACCGATCCGGATCCCGGCGCCCTGGAGGGGATCGCCGTGACGGCCGTCGACAACACCAACGGCTGGTGGATGTGGAGCACCGGCGGCTCCTTCACCGCCTTCAACCCGGCCACGCTTTCCGAGTCGTCGGCCCTGCTCCTGGCCGCCGACGGCGACACGCGGATCCGCTTTGTGCCGAACGCCGACTACAACGGCACGATCCCGGCAGGAATCACCTTCCGGGCCTGGGACCAGACCAGCGGCACCGAGGGGGGCACTGCCGATACGACTATCAACGGCGGCCTCAGCGCCTTTAGTACAGCCCTCGAAACGGCCTCGATTGTGGTCTATCCTGTTAATGACTCGCCGATTCTATCGACCGCGGGGAACATGCCACTGTTGGCGAGCATCCTGGAGGACGATTTCTCGAACCAAGGAACCCAGATAGGTTCGATCATCGCAAGTGTGCTGCCCTTGGACCTGATCACCGACGTTGACGCGGGAGCCCTGGAGGGGATTGCCGTCGTCGGCGCGAATACGGAGCATGGCTCCTGGCAGTACTCGATCAGCGGCGGCGCGAATTGGAATGCTCTTGGCACCGTCTCCGATGCCTCGGCCCGGCTTCTGGCCGCCGACAGCCAGACGCGGATCCGCTTCGTTCCCGATCCCGACTACAACGGCGGCACGGTGATCCTTATCCGTGCCTGGGATCAGACAAGCGGGACCAATGGGGGTACCGCCGACACCACCGTCAACGGCGGCACCACCGCATTCAGCTTCGATAGCAGGGCGGCTGCTGTCTTCGTCAACTCCGTCAATGACGCCCCCTCGTTCATCAAGGGAGCCGACCAATTCGTGCAGCCGGATGCCGGGTCCCAGACGGTCGTCGGTTGGGCCACTGCCATTTCGCCCGGCCCGGCAAACGAGGCGGCCCAAACCGTGAACTTCCTCGTGGCCACCGACAACGATCCGCTCTTCGCTGTCTTGCCGACAATCGGTCCTGATGGAACGCTCGCCTATACGCCGGCGCCGAGTGCCACCGGTTCGGCGGTGGTCACGGTCCAGTTGCACGATAACGGCGGCACAGCCAACGGCGGCATAGACACCTCGTTACCCCAGACCTTTACGATCCAAGTCGAGGGTGTCGACTTCGGCGACGCCCCCGACCCACTCTACCCAACCTTGTTGGCCAGCGATGGTGCACGTCATCTGGCCACCGGCCCCACCCTGGGCACCCTCCGCGACACGGAATCCAACGGCCAGCCGGTGCAGTATGCCGTCGGCGACGACACGGGCGGCATGGACGACGAGGACGGCATGGCGGTACCGCCGCTGATCGCACCGGGTATCAAGGGGACGCCCGTCAGCATCACGGTTTCCAATGCCGTGACCGGAGCCTACCTGAATGCCTGGATCGACTATAACGCCGACGGGGATTGGAACGACTTGGGCGAGCAGGTGGCCGTTGATCGATGGCAGATTCCGGGGCCGAATATCCTGCCGCTCGACGTACCGATCACGGCCGTTCCCGGGGGCACCTACGCCCGGTTCCGGCTGACTAGCTACAACACCGGCGGCACGCTCGCGCCGACCGGACTGGCCAACGACGGCGAAGTGGAAGACTATTACTTGGTCATCGACAACGATCTTCACTTCTATGGCGACACCGCGGTAGGCGACACCGTCCGCATCTGGGCCGGCACGCCTGGGGGGGCGTTTCACACGATCGACATCGGCGGTTCGGTGAGCACCTGGGATGCGGCGGTCTACGACGCGATCTGCATCGACGGACTCGGCGGCAACGACACGATCACAATCTACGGCACCAATCAGGACGAGACCGTCACCCTGCAGCCGGGCTCCGCCAGCGTTGTCGGGCAGACTTACGGACTCTACGTCACGGGCGTTGAGACGATCACCGTCGACGCCGGGTTGGGTAGCGACCAGGTCACCATGACCGGTTCGGGCGGCTCGAACCGGCTCTACAGCTACGCCGACTATGCCCGGCTGACTGACTCGGTGAGAAGCTTCTCCCACCGCGTCGAGGGCTTTGAAACGCTGACCGTCGATGTGTCGGGAGGTAGCACGGATAGTGCGTACCT
>ENA-UOUL01000648-UOUL01000648.1-bioreactor-metagenome-genome-assembly--contig:-NODE-648-length-58145-cov-69.182941_pt1 | contig 58145 bp, 60 predicted proteins | sample MGYA00249838_ERZ747220 | MGnify/ENA primary metagenome ERZ747220 (study PRJEB28778, sample SAMN05720191) | bioreactor metagenome | isolation source: Anaerobic biogas reactor | place: USA:Washington... | reverse complement strand
CCACACTCAGGCTCCGCCTTCGATCTGTGGGCACTAGCTGAGACATCGTCAGCGTCGGAGTAGGACGTTGCCCCCCTTCGGGGACTACTGAAGTAATGCGCCATCCGCATTAAGCTTGGCGCTGCCGCTGTGGATTGCCTCCGGCTGAGTTAGGGATCCAGCAAAATTTGTAGCATTTTCTTCCGATCAGTAATAAAGTCTTTTACTATCTGGTAGTTATCAGTTTCTTCATAGGTTGTTTCAGTAAAACCATCCTCGCTGAGTTGATATATGAGAGAATCTGGGTACGCCATAATGATAGGGGAATGGGTAGCAATAATAAACTGAGAATTGGCTTTAACAAGTTCATGAATTCGCGAAAGTAAAGCCATTTGGCGAAGCGGAGATAGAGCTGCTTCCGGTTCATCCAGAATGTAGAGACCCTGACCGGAAAAACGATTCATAAAGGCTGCAAAAAAAGATTCTCCGTGTGATTGCTCATGGAGCGAACGCCCACCATAGGAATTTATAATTTCCAACTCGTCTATATAGGTGGCTACGTTATAGAAACTTTCCGCTCTAAGGAAAAATCCATCTAGTGGCCGTTGAGCCTCTCTTACTAATCTTATATATTTCCATAAGTCTGAATGAGAAGCATGACTTGAAAAGCGAAAGTTATTGGTGCCGCCTTCAGGGTTGAACCCCCAGCAAATGGCTATGGCTTCTAATAAAGTCGACTTTCCGGTACCGTTTTCACCGACGAAAAAGGTGACATTAGGGTGAAGAGGGAGAATGTCTAAGGTTTTTACTGCTGGTAGACAAAACGGGTAATCGGAAAAAGAATCGATCCGATCACGTATCAATTCTACATATCTGACGTAGGAAGTGTTTCTCATAATGATCTCCTGTGCCAAAGTATTACAGACTCGTGTAAGACCAGGGGCCCCATATCTAGAGTACTATCATTATCCGTATAAAGATAGATAATCAATTATTGAAGACTAAAATTTGCGGTTGTAGTAATAATAGCTGCCAACATATAATCCCAGTAATGCGCACAGGCACAATCCCAATAGGTTGTAAGGATTTACCTGGACTTGCGGGCCCCAGATGGAGCCGATCAATACAATTACTGCTATGGAAATTACAAAAATTCTAACAGATACGTAGGCAGCCATACCGGCTAAGGACCAAGCGCGTTCATCATAAGGGTTCATACCTTTTTTCTGCATATCACTGATGCGGCGCTGCCTTATTTCCAAGGAACCTGCTGCTACTACCACACCAACCAGCAAGCCAGTGCCGAAGGAACTATTGCCGCTGACGATCTGCCAGATGGCAATTCCCGCAACTAACACCAATGATAGCCATTTTATACACTGGGTGTTTTTGCTATTCATCTTCAACCTTCCTTTCATCGAGAAGAAAAAGATCTTCAATACTCATGCTGAACACTTTCGCCAAACTATAAGCCAGAGAAATTGAGGGGTTGTATTTCCCCTTCTCTAAAGAAATGATGGTCTGCCTGGAAACACCCACCTGGGCAGCCAGTTCTTCCTGAGTTAACCCTGTTCTTTCCCGCATTTCGCGTAGGCGATTCGGCATTATTTCACCGCCTTATTTCCATTATTGTAAAGCTAGCTTTACACTAGAATAATCCGAAATCCCAACAATGTCAAGCAAACTTTACATGAATAATGAACCTCTTAAATGTTATAATTAACTAAGTACACAAGGTGTGGATGTGAATCAATAGTTTTGGAAATGTTATTTATGTGGCTTGGACTATTGATAATGAAAAAACGACCTATTTGTGAATCAATTGGTCTTTTAATGATGCTCGTATGCATCGATAGGTTTATTGGGCAACAATTGGGCAAATTATTTATAAAGGTAAATCATAGTGCAGTTTGGTTTATTCCATCATAATCTGGATAGATGGTGGCTAGGGTGGAAAAACCTATCATTAATATAAAACTTATGGTTCAAACCGTTTGAGGCATTAAACATACTATTTACAATTTAATAGTGATACAGTTATTGATCACCTGAACCGAAAATGTTTTAATTTGGCTGCTACCGCAACCACTTGGGTACCCCATATTTCATTTCGTATCTCATCTAATATCCCTATTCTCAGGCTTTTTAGCAAGGTGATGGGCAAGTAAACCATTGAATGGCATGATTGTTGCATTGCATATTTATTATCAGTATATTCTTTATATTTGACTTGACTAACGATCAATGAGAATTTGCTACTCAAAGAGTCACACTAGTTATTTATTAATAGAAGAAAGGGAGATGACAGTAATGGATTTCAAACTGAGTGAAGAACATGAGATGATTAGGCAGTCTGTACGAGATTTTGCTGAGGGAGTACTGGCTCCTAAAGTGGCCGAACGCGACGAGCAAGAGTATTTTGACCCAGAGGTTTTTGCTCAGATGGCTGAACTAGGTTTAACAGGCATTCCTTTTGAACCCGAATATGGGGGGGCTGGTTTTGACTACATCGCTTACGCTATTGCGGTAGAAGAACTGGGAAGAGTTGACCCCTCTGCTGCTGATACTCTCTCAGCCCATGTCAGCCTGGGAGTATGGCCGATTTGGAACTGGGGCACAGAAGAACAGAAGCAAAAGTTTTTGATTGACATAGTAGAAGGAAAAAAACAAGCCGCTTTCGGTTTAACAGAGGCTAATGCCGGTAGCGACGCTCTGGGCATGACAACTAAAGCTGAATTGGATGGCGATGAGTGGGTATTGAACGGTCGCAAGATTTTTATTACTAATGCTGAAGCAGCCGATACTTACGTGGTATTTGCTCGTACTGGTTCGAAAGAATTGAAGAGTAAAGCCTTCAGTACCTTTATTGTTGAAAAAGGTACACCTGGCTTTAGCTTTGGTAAATTTGAGCGCAAGATGGGATTAAGGGGTACCCAAAACTGTGATTTGGTTTTTGAAAACTGTCGCATTCCTAAGGACAACCTGTTAGGCAAAGAAGGCGATGGATTTAAGATGGCGATGCAGACCCTTGATGGTGGTCGTATTGGTATCGCTGCTCAGTCAGTTGGTATTGCCCAGGGGGCCTATGAATATGCTCGCGACTATGCTAAACAGAGGGTTCAGTTTGGTAAGCCCATATCTTCTTTGCAGGCGATTCAATTCAAACTGGCCGATATGGCTCTGGAAATCCAGTCTTCCCGTCTGTTAACATACCTTGCTGCCTGGAAGAAAAGTAATGATATGCCTTTCTCGCTTGATGCTGCCATGGCCAAGCTAAAGGCTTCGGAAACCGCTAATTGGGCTGCTAATCAGGCGGTTCAGATTTTAGGCGGCTACGGTTACACTCGCGAATATCCGGTGGAAAGAATGATGCGTGACGCGAAAATTACAGAAATCTATGAGGGAACTAGCGAAATTCAGAGAGTGGTTATTGCGAATAACATTCTTAGGTAAAACCTTGTTAATAAAGGCATAACATGCTGTCTATTCCCTGAAGAAGCCCACAGATTTCATATAGTCTGTGGGCTTCTTCTATAATAATGCAAAGTTTCTTATTCTAACGATCAAAGCTTTATGATAAGTTAGTGTTAGACTAGGAGGGATGAATATGCATCCATGTGAAAACTGCCAATGGCGTAAAAAATCTCAAGCGAATCCCGGTACATTTAGTGCCAGATTATGGTTATGGCACACTAAATGGTGTCCGGGATGGAAAGCTTATCAAAAATCACTGGCCGACAAGTGAACAACTCAACCTATTGGGCGCCTCCGTTATAGGCCATGCAATTCTTACCTTGGTGTTTGGCTTCATATAATCCTTGGTCAGCACGGCTGATCAAGTCGTCCGCAGTTTGGCCGTCTACCGGATATACCGCTATACCTAGTGAAAGTGTACAGGAGAGATCTTTGGCAGCTCTTTCTAATAATCTTTTGCCTACATAATAGGCATCCTTGAGACTGGTATTTGGCAGAAGTATTATAAACTCATCACCGCCATACCGTCCCACCCGGTCACGATTGCGAATGCTGGATAAGGCTATACCTGCTACCTGACTAAGAATCCTGTCCCCAGCCAGATGGCCCTGCTGATCATTTATGGACTTAAAGTCATCAATATCAAATAATATAAGCGTGAAGCTAGAATTACGGCACTGATCTATGGACAGTTTTATTTCCTCGACTATCGCTTTCTTGTTAAGAAGGCCGGTCAAAGGGTCAGTCCGGATACTTTCTGCCAGGTGACGATTGACTCTTTCGATTTCCAGAGTCCTCATCATCACTTCCTGGCGAACGGTTCGATCCCATTGACTGCTACCAACATCAGCCTTTTGAATAATATGTGTTAATTCTTGTTGCAACTTCTTCAGGATAAATGTAAAAAACAGCCCAAAAGCCAATGAAATTGCCACAGAGTATAATAAAGGCTGATTCGTCATCAAGGCGACTTGAGTACTTATAAATGCTAATAAGGAACCTATCAGCCAATAAGAAGTGTTATTCTTCCACATATGTATGACTGATCCAACTGACACCAGTAAGGTCGCTAAGACAAAGAAATGATCCCATCTAAGCACCCAGCTACTTAATTGAGGAGTCTGCATTAACCACAGGATCAATGACGCCAAAATAATTTGCATTACAATAAAAGTGAAGTAACTGAAATTATGAAATCTCCAGATAAAGGCCAGCATAAGTGGGGGCAGACAGGCTACCGTTAAATGAACCAAGGCTAATTCATAATCGGCAGGAACTAAGAAGTAGGCGATACTCATAATTAAGGGAAAGAAGAAGGCGACAGCAATGTTGCGTAGGATGTCTTCTTTCTCATTAAAGGCAAAAGAAAAGCTGATAATTAGCAATGACAGTCCGAACACCAGCAACAATGTAATTTTATCGATGAAGATGTAATCAAATACTATCACTAAATCCTCCCGATAACGTAAGTATTACTACATTTTGCTCTAATTGGTTAATCGTGGACATGAAACTTTGCTTGGTTATGAAAAATCTGCGTTTGGTGTGATCGTGGCAATGATTTTGATCAAGCCCTCCTGGGAGAGGGCTTGTCATCAACTGAGCTTTGGAATGGTGAGGTAGTTGATAACTGCTCATTCAACTGTTGGTAGATAAGATCGGCAATTCCCAATGCTTTGGTTTGACTAGCCATTAGTGCATACTGGTCATATAGCATCGATTCGAATGTATCCATAGCAAAACTGGATCCCATCAAGTCGCTACGGGATATAGTCTGCCGCATGGATTGAAAGACTTTGGTCAAAAACACACCTTCCAAATCCTGGCAGGCTTGATAGAGCCGTTTCTGATCTTCACTCTCTATAGCCGTTTTTAAAATACTATTAAAGCCCTTATCGGCACTATCTGGAAGCTCGGGCTTGAGTACATCATTCAAGGTTTGCATCTGCTTGAGATAAGTGGTTTCGCCAATTTTCAAGATTTACTCCTCCTTATCTGCGCAGGTTGGTGGCTGTTTGCAACATTTCATCGGATGATTGGATAACCTTGGAGTTCATTTCATAGGCTCTTTGGGCAGTAATTAAATTGACCATTTCTTCTACGATCTGCACGTTAGAAGCTTCCACATATCCGGACATCAGGCTAATGGACTGGTCTTCTTCTGGATCCCAATCCATAGGATCCCCCGAGTTGACTGTCACCTGATAGAAATTCCTACCGAGTTTTTCCAGACCGGCTGGGTTTACAAAAGTGGCCAGTTCCAACTGTCCAGCCTCTTGGATTTCTTCCTCACCGGGCAGTTTGAAGGTTACCATGCCATTACTCTCTATGTTTATGTCATAGGCTTCTGGATCCAGTTCATCTACTCCCACAAAATAGTAGCCGTCTCCAGTCACCAGGCGGCCTTCACCATCTATTTTAATACTTCCATCCCGGGTGTAAAGATAATCATCATAGCCGGGTACTTCTACCCGGAAAAAACCAAGGCCATTAATAGCCACATCCAAGGGATTGCCCGTTTCCTGCATATTACCTTGTGAAAAGAGAGTGTAGCTAACGGCAGGACGTACACCTAACCCTACAGCCAAACCGGCGGGTTCATTAACAGTTTCATTGGCGATGGGGCGTCGGATATTTTGATAAAGTAGATCCTGGAATTCTACGCGCTGACGCTTGAAACCGGTGGTGGTAACATTGGACATATTGTGGGCCAAAGTGTCTACATTCATCTGCTGGGCATACATACCGGTACTGGCCGTGTAGAGAGACCTCATCATGGCTGTGTTCCTCCTTGTATATGCTGATGGTGGTGCGTCAATCGGTCAGCACCAACGCGGGCCTCTCTCCCAGAGTCCAGCCCGTCTAAATCACTTAGTATATTAATCGAAAAATACACCTTAAACCTTTAGTAAAAATAATTATATTGCACCAAGCACTATCTACAGATGGTTCACTCATATTTTGCAGGCTGGTTTTCATATTCTTATTATGAAGAGGTGAGTATTAATGATAAAAATATCAGATTTACGTAATCGTGATGTGGTAAATATTTTGGACGGAAAGAAACTGGGCAACATAATCGATATTGATTTGGATTTGGACAACGGTAGGGTATTGGCATTAGTTCTGCCAGGTAGAGTTAAAGGATTTCTGTTTACTAAACGAGAGGAAGTAGTAGTACCATGGCAAAAAATCGTGCGGATAGGACGAGATGTTATACTGGTGGAAGTACCGATAGTGAACGAGATGGATGATTACCGCAGTGATTACTTGCTGGATGAAGATGATTTGTAGCCGGTTGAATTGTTTAGGGAGTTTGTTCATAATAAGGGCAGTACAATCGCCCGTAAGGTGGGGTATAAGTGAGATGTCCGTATTGCCAGGAATTTGAGAGCCGAGTATTGGATTCGCGTCCCAGTGAGGACGGCTCTTCCATTCGGCGCCGCCGTGAATGCAACCTATGTAAACGGAGGTTTACTACATACGAGCGTGTTGAAGAGCGCCCTTTGCTAGTGGTCAAAAAAGGCGGTAACCGGCAACCTTTTAACCGTGACAAGCTTATTGCTGGACTTACCCGGGCCTGTGAAAAAAGACCAGTTAACATGGAACAGATTGAGCAACTGGTTGGTGAAATCGAACGCGATCTGCGTGATAAATATGACCGTGAAGTAAGCAGTCGCATCATTGGTGAGATGGTAATGGATCGGCTGGAGAGTTTGGATGAGGTTGCCTATGTGCGTTTTGCTTCGGTCTATAGACAGTTTACCGATCTAAACAGTTTCATTAAGACTATTGATCAGCTTAAGAAATCCTGATGCTAGTTTTCCTCTAAATCGGTTGCTAAGAACTCCTGAAGTTTTTCTTTTATAATCGGCAGGGGAAGAATACGTTCTTCTATACGACTTATTGTGCGACCATACAGATACATACTATCCTGGTATTTGCCGATGTCACGAACTGACTGGGGCAGGCTGTCAAGGTTCTCCATCCACCTTATTGCCGAGGAACGGGGCAAATGGAAAGTAAACCGATAGTTCTCCAGGGCGACCCGAAACTCGACCAGGGAGTAATACTCCTTATCAACAGCACCCAGAGTACATTTCGGGCAGTGATACCCTTTTTTTAAGTATTCTACATAGGACATGCCTGCTGCCCGTGCTGATTCCTTGCAATCATCACACAGCCAGATGTACTTACGATCGGGACCTAGCAGATAGACCGCCTGCATTAAATCAGCAAAGTGGACATACATTTTCCGGATGACCTTATTTTTTAAACGGTATAGTTCTTCAGCCTGGACATGGTACTTTTTAGCATAATGATTCAAATGGAAAAGATAAAAACAGGTCATTAAGAACTTCTCCTGGGGGTGATCCCGGACAGAGTCCACAAACCTGTCATAGTAGTTCAACGTTCGTCTCAATCGCCGAAAATCATGGGCAGCGGAATTAGGTGGGCTATGTTTTTTTCTATGACTGATCTCCTGGAGTATGGAATGAATATCCAGGTTGTTTACTTCATTTTCCGAAAATAGATAGGTGGAACCTCGACCTGAATGGCGTTGAATGTTGGCCACGTTCAAATAACCATACCTCACCATTTCATGTACCTGACGATTGCTGAGATTGTATTTGAGGGCAACTTCACTTATAGTCAGCATGGATATATCACCTGTCTTGTTCAAACGGTTTTATTCAGATTCCTGGGACATTTCTTCGAGAAGCGCTTGAGCTTCTGACAAAACCTGTTCGGGAACCATTACTTTGACTTCGGCCAAAGGTCCTACTGTAACTGGCATCTGAGGAATATCATGTCTGATCATTTTATGCAGTATACCGTAGGAGATGAGCAAACTTTCAATTACCAAATCGTTGGGAGGGTATACTTTGGTGAGCAATACCCAGTTCGCGGAATTAATATCGTAACCGCAGTTTGCGCATGTCAGGCTTTGACTAGTCAACCTTTGCTTACATTGAGGACAATTCACCTATCATCACCTCTGTATCAATATTTTATGCGAAAAGGACGGTTTTCACAAATGAGCCTGGAAAAATGGCAGATCAAGAACAATATATGCTTTTTAACCCTGCCGAACTGGGAGGAACACGGTGCGCGCGTTCTATTTTCCACCCGCCATGGCGGCATCAGCAAGGGATGCTATAGCAGTATGAATATGGCTTTGCATGTCGGCGATGACCCGGAAGCGGTATTGGCTAATCGCCAGCTCCTTATGGAATTGGCAGGACACAATCTGTCGCAAATGATCTGTTGTCAGCAGGTACACGGTAATCGAGTAGTGGCAGTTGATAGTTCCCACGCTGGTTGCGGTTCGGTGCGATTTGAAGATGCACTGCCCGATACCGATGGACTGGTTACTGCTACCCCCGGATTAGTCCTTACCACCTTCTATGCCGATTGCATACCAGTTTTTTTCTATGATCCGGTGCGTCGGGTGGTGGCTTTGAGCCACAGCGGGTGGAAAGGTACATTGAACTCAATTACGGCTAAAACCCTGCAGGTGATGTATGATCGATTTCAATGCCAAGCATCTGACATGATGATTTATATAGGGCCGGGAATCAGTCAGTGCTGTTTTGAGGTACAAGCTGATTTGGCTGATAAAGTGATCTCTGCATTCCCTAATGATCGTGATATAATCATAATGGATCAAAATCGCATAAAGTGGGATTTGAAGGAAACCATTCGCCGATGTGCTGTTAATAATGGGGTAGCGGAGAACAGGATCAACGTTTCCCCGTGGTGCACATCTTGTCATACGGAGTGTTTTTATTCCTTCCGAAAGGAACAGGGGCATACCGGCCGAATGGCTGCGATGATCACCCTTGTTAATGGTGATGATGAATGAAAAAGATTTTGGTGGTTGATGACGAAGCCTATATCGTTGAACTGGTCAAATTCAATCTGGAGAAGGAAGGTTACCAGGTGATAGTAGCCAGTGATGGCCGCAATGCACTGAAAATGGTTCAGACCGAGCAACCAGATCTGGTTTTACTAGATATCATGCTACCTAATATTGATGGTTTAGAGGTATGTCGCATCTTAAAGCAAAGTCCTGACACGAATTCTATACCCATAATCATGCTCACGGCCAAAGGTGATGAGTTTGATACTGTTTTGGGACTAGAAATGGGTGCGGATGACTACATTAAGAAACCATTCAGCCCCAGGGAAATGATAGCTAGAGTCAAAGCCCGCCTGCGAGCCTTGAAAATCCTTGAAGCTGAAAAGGCAGTGGGAGAAAAAGCCTATGTGATCAAAGATCTGATCGTTGTGCCGGAAAAATATGAGGTTTTTTTAGGTGAGGACAAGCTGGAACTAACTCCCAAAGAATTTGAGTTGTTGAGTTTGATGGTATCTCATCAGGGCAAAGTCTTTACCCGGGAAGCACTCCTGGAAAAAGTATGGGGATATGAATATTCGGGTGATACACGCACCGTAGACGTTCATATCCGCCACCTGCGCCAGAAGCTGGGTGATGACTCTAATTACCCTGACTATATAGAGACAGTGCGTGGGGTTGGATATCGTTTCGTAGAGGGAAGAGTTAAGTAGGAGAGAAGTGGGAATGTTAAGTTTATTGCAGGAACAGAGGCGCATTCAGGGGATATTAGCCAGTATGGTAGATGCTGTATTGGTAGTGGATACTCATGCTCGCATCAGTCTGGCCAACAAGGCAGCGGAAAACCTTTTTCTGGTCAGGGAAGGAGCTCTGGAAGGCAAACGCCTGGATGAAATAGATGGGGATCAGGAAGTCAGTGGAATGATCTGTCATGTGCTGACAACCGGTAAAGAAGTATTTACTGAAACCACCATTAATCCGTCTACACAGATTTTTCGTGTTCATGTAGTACCTATTAAAGATCCAGATGGAATGGTGGAAGCAGCGGTGGCTGTTTTTCATGATGTCACTGACGCCAGGAACTTTGACCAGATGCGCTCGGGATTTGTTGCTAATGTATCCCATGAACTAAGAACGCCTTTAACATCCATTAAAGGATTTGTAGAGACTCTATTGGACGGTGCCATGGAAAACAGTGACACTTGTCGGCGCTTTCTCTCTATTATTGAAACGGAAACCGAACGTTTGACCCGTTTGATCGACGATTTACTCAGCCTGTCCTCTCTGGAGTCCAATGATAGAAACATTCACCTCAAACCGGTATGTTTGGCTCGTTCCATGCGCAGCATTATGAATATCATGGGGCCGCAGATAAGTGACAAACATCTGCATGTGGAGTTTATTTATCCGCAGAGCATTCCCCGTATTCTTGCTGATGAAGACTTACTGGGACAGGTTTTGATCAACCTCTTGGATAATGCTATCAAGTATACTCCTGTTGAGGGAAAGATCTTTATTCGTTGTCGACAGCGTGACAGTCGCCTCATCATTTACTTTACTGATACCGGGCTTGGAATCCCCCGGGATAGTATTCCTCGTGTATTTGAGCGTTTTTATCGGGTCGATAAAGCCCGATCCCGTAATCAAGGGGGAACTGGCCTTGGTTTAGCCATTGTCAAGCATATTGTAGAATCCCATGGCGGGGAAGTCTTTGTCGACAGTGAAGTTGGCAAGGGTTCAACCTTTGGTGCAAGTTTTTTATCGGTATAATCACTGAAAAAAGAGGAAAGATCAGTGCCAACGCCGAAGATATATAGTTTTAGACCAGCGAATAACTAACAGGGGATCGATAGTGTGCCCAACTTGGATAGGAATCTCAATGACATTAGACAACGGATTGCAGCTGCCTGTGCTGTCGTGGGACGCGATCCCAACAGCGTCACCCTGGTAGCGGTGAGCAAGACCGTGAGTGTGGAGACAGTGCAAGAGGCTGTAAAACTGGGGGTCACCGACTTTGGAGAAAACCGGGTAGCTGAATTAGTTCATAAAAAAACATTGGTACCGCAAGTTCGTTGGCATATGATAGGGCGACTGCAGACCAATAAAGTAAAGGACGTTGTGGGTAAGGCCTGCTTGATCCACTCTTTGGATAGATGGAATCTAGCCGAATCCTTGCACAAACGAGCTGAAATGCTCGGTGAGACTGTACCGGTCTTACTGCAGGTAAACATAGCTGGCGAAGAACAAAAAGCTGGTCTACCATCTGATGAGGTGTTGCCTTTTCTGCAGTCCATGGATCAGCTGCCGCAGGTGAAAATTATGGGATTGATGACTATGGCACCTATTAGCGATGAGGCCGAAGCTTCACGTCCCATCTTCCGAGAACTGGCCCAGTTGCGGGAGAGGCTGCAACAACATGAGATACCTAATATTTCCCTCCAGTATCTATCCATGGGAATGTCCCAGGATTTCGAGGTGGCTATACAGGAAGGAGCTAATCTGGTAAGGATAGGATCCTCCATATTTGATAACAGATGAAATTATTATTGGTGAGGAGGTAGGGTAAATGGGTTTCGGTGATAAGTTTTGGTCATGGCTTGGTATAGAGCATGAGGAAGTGCGGGAAGAATTATTGGAGCTTCCTCAAAATGCTGAGGAAAGCAGAAGTCCAGCCAATATTGTCAGTATTCATACCAACAAAACCATGAAAGTGGTGATCTGTGAACCAGAGAGTTTTGATGAGGTGCAGATTCTGGCCGATCACTTAAAGAACCGTAGACAAGTAATTATGAACCTGGAAGCAACGCCGCCAGATATGGCCCAACGTATCATTGATTTTCTCAGTGGTACTACTTATGCGTTGGATGGTCATAGCCAACAGCTGGGGCGGCAAATTTTCCTATTTACACCAAGCAATGTTGAAATCGCCAAGGATCACCGCACCATGATGCGGCGTCCCGGATGGCTTAACAGTCCCGGAGTTGATCGCTGATGATTTTGGGAGTTATCGGCTGTGGCAAGATGGCCAAGGCCATGGTGTCAGGCATTTATGAGCAAAAACCTCGCCTGTACTCTACTCTGCTCGTTAACGATACTGATACCCAGCAGGCAGAGGCTTTTGTTGATCTCTTTTCAGCTCAAAATTATGACCAGCTTGATTTGGTCAGGCATTCAAATGTAGTGTTACTGACTGTCAAACCTCACCAGGTTAGGGAAGTGCTTAACCATACTTCTTCAGCCTGGAGACCCGGGCAACTGCTGATCTCGGTGGCCGCAGGCATAAAAATCGGCGTAATACAAAGCTATTTGCCTTCAGATGTAAAGGTGATAAGGGTTATGCCTAATCTGCCAGCATTGGTGGGAGCTGGCATTACCGCCATTGCTGCTGGCGAAGAGGTTGAGAAAGAAGATTTTGTTCAGGTGGAAAATCTCCTGTCAGGACTGGGAAAGACAGTAATAACCGATGAGAAGAAAATGGATGCGATTACCGCTGTTTCGGGTTCAGGGCCGGCTTATGTTATGATGGTAGTTGAGTCAATGACGGAAGCGGCTGTTCAAATCGGGTTAGATTGGGATTTGGCCAGGCAGTTGGTACTTTCCACTATAAGCGGAAGCATAACAATGCTAGAGATTACGGGTCAGCATCCTGCCCAATTGCGTAATCAGGTATCTTCACCAGGGGGCACCACGATTGCAGCAATCAAACAGCTGGAAGAATGGGGCTTACGCAATGCTTTTTATCATGCCATCGAAGAAGCTTACCAGCGTTCGATGCAATTAGGTCAAGAATAACAGGGGAGGAAAAGGATTGAGTTTATTTATTATACAGCTTATTAACACAGCATTTACTGTTTTGATTTGGCTGATCATCGGTAGGTGTATTCTATCATTTGTTTCTCACAATCCCTACCACCCGATCATAAAATTCGTATATGATATTACTGAACCTATCATGAGTCCTTTTCGCCGATTGCTTCCGGCCGCTGGAGTCATAGATTTTTCGCCTATACTTGCGATTATGGCTGTAACCCTAGTACAGTACTTAGTAATGCAACTGCTTTATTTCATAATATAAAGGGGTCTATTCAATAATGTACAATACCAACCTGGAACTGCTGGCTCCTGCAGGAAAATGGGAAGTTCTCCAAAGTGTTGCTCAAGCGGGAGCTGATGCTGTTTATGCCGGCGGCAAGCGGTTTAATATGCGCATGCTTCGTCCGGATTTTAATTTTTCTGAACAGGAATTAAGACAAGCAGCGGATTATCTCCACGAGCAGAATAAACGTCTCTATGTTACGGTAAACAACCTATATTATGAGGACGAACTGGCTGAGCTGCAAGACTATCTGTATTATTTACAGGAGATCGAAGTTGACGGTTTGATTATCCAGGATCTAGCCGTAGCGGAGATACATGGGAAACTAGGCCTTACCATTCCGATGCATGCCAGTGTGCAGATGGGGATCGGCACCTCTAGTGCGGTGAAATTTCTCGAGTCGCTAGGATTTAGCCGGGTCATACTATCCAAAAACCTCTCTCTGCACGAGATTAAAGATATTCATCAGCACAGTAACCTGGGGCTGGAGTTTTTTGCCCATGGTGATATGTGCATTTCTCATACTGGGCAATGTCTGTTCAGCAGTTTGATCGCTGGGAAAAGCGCTAATCGTGGACGTTGTCTTAAGCCCTGTCGATGGAAATATGAATTGGAACTGGGGGACTGTCAACTCCCTCCGGGCTACTATCTAGCCCATAATGACCTGTGCCTTTATCCTCATCTGCTGGAATTGGTACAAGCAGGGGTAGCATCATTTAAGATTGAGGGACGTATGCGCGACTCAAGCTATCTTACTGTGCTGATCAAAGCGTATCGAGAGGCTCTGGATAGAATAATCCAGCTACAGGATGAGTACAAAACCGATGGGTATGCCCTGCAGAACCTTCATGAAAACCGTATAAGGGATTTTAATAGTGCTGGTCTTTGGGGGCCTATCGAAATAGATTGTATTGGGGTTGACGGAAGTCGGGAACCTTATTTTCCGACTGCTCCAGTTGAAGTAATTTCTCTTCAATCCCATGATTTTGAACCCCAGGCTTATAAAGCCGCAACCATTCCTCAGTTAATAGTTAAAGTTAGTAACCTGGAAGCATTAAAGCGGTTAAAAGATCAGTCCATTGGATATTTTGTATTGGGTTTAGAAAAAATGCGGCCCGGCAATTGGGGCTGGTCATGGCATGAATTAGTTGCAGCCATGGAATACTGTCAGGAACAGGGACTTGAGTATGTGGTGGAAACACCTCGAATTGTTATGCAACAGGATCTGGAAAGAGTTAAAACCCAATTGGATCGTTTGGGTTCCTATGCATGGCAGGCAGTTATGGTTAATGACCTGGGTTCTTGGCAAGAAGGGCGATTGCGGGGCTATACCCTCTATGGGGGAGCAGGATTGAATATCTGCAACAGTCGGGCTGGACAACTGGTTACTGATCAGGGCTTATCACGCTTTACGGCTACTGGGGAAACCTCTTTTGCAGATCTGCTGGCGTTACTAGATGCGGGTTTATTAGTAGATGTAGTGGTGCATGGTCCACAGTGTGCTTTGATAACCGACTTATGTTTGATAAAAGCCGCTGCCGGCAATACTGAACAACCTTGCCCGGTTTTCTGCCAGGGTGAGAGGGCTTTTTTGCGGGATGAACTGGGACAACATTACGAAATCCGCAGCGACGAGCAGTGTCGTAATCATGTTTTTCTGCCCCAGCAGTTAAGTCTTTATAATTTTCTGCCGATATTAACGAAAGCTAAGGCTAATGGCTTGCGTATTGAAGGACAATACATGCCAGACCGTGAATTATATGAGGTTGTCAGCATTTATCAGGAGGGCTTGCAGCAATTGTCCGTAGGGCAATGGAATTCGGAACCCTATGAGCGCTTACTGAGGCTGTACCCGGAAGCAATTACCTCCGGCTGGTTTGCCAACAGAGATTCCTTTTGATTATAGGAAAGGAGGACCTAATATGATCACTGCTAACGAGATTCGCAATCAGCAGTTTCGCAAAGGTGTTCGTGGATACAGTGAAGATGAGGTGCGCAATTTCCTAGCACTTATTGCTCAGGATTATGAAGCGTTATACAGTGAAAACGCAAAAATACGGGAAGCCATGCAACGGCTGGAACAGGATCTGTCCCGCTATCACCGCATGGAGGAGACGATGAACAGCAGTCTGATTCTAGCTCAGCAAACAGCTGAAGATCTTAAAGCTATCGCTCGCCAAGAAGCCCAGTTGATGTTAGAGGAAGCTAAGCAGAGAATATCTGATGTTTTGATGGTTTATCAGGAAATAATCAAACGTATGAATCTCTTTAACACCGAGTTAAAAGCCCAGGTTGGCGGACAGTTGGAAATCCTGGAGAAAAACCAAGCCAAGATCGAGGAATTATCGGACTTTTTCTATGGGCGAGATTTGAAAGAGATGATGGAAAGGTTGGAATCTGTTACTCTTTCACAGACACCTCATGATTGATCTACGCTCCGTACCAGGGGGTGTACGCTTTGCGGTGAGAGTACAACCCCGTTCATCCAAAAACCAGATCAGTGGAGAGGTAGAGGGGTGTCTGAAAATCAAACTCACCGCACCACCTGTGGAAGGGGAAGCCAACCAGGCTTTGATCAAGTTCTTGGCCAGTTGGCTACAGGTGCCCAGGCAGGATATTGCCATAGTGCGTGGAGATACCAGTCGCCATAAACTCGTCGAAATCAACGGAGTAGATGAGCAATGGTTGCGCACCCGCCTGGAACAATTATAAAACTCTCCGATAATAATTGACCCCGGCTCTCTCCTCAACCGCAATCTGCTGTTGCCCGACCAGAGCGTTTAGATAAGCGAGGGTTTCAGCAAGAATCAAACGTTTAATATGAATATAAGGATTATCGCGAAACAGTTGTACTGCCAGATCCCAGGCCGAAGAAGAATCTATTAGACCCTGGAGAACCTGGTTTTTTCTTTTTTCGTGATGCTGTTGGATCACATCTATCCTGTCCAATATATTCGAAAAGCACATACCATGTCCCGGTAGTACCAGGCTGATATCCAATTTACGGAGATCATCCAGAGCTGCTAAATGGTCTGCCAGGGGATTGACCAGGCGGGTGTGGGGCCAATCGGTCAGATGCAGGATAGTATGCTTGATCAGGTTATCACCACCGAAAAGCCAGCCATTGTCAACTCCCACAAATACGTAGTGACCATCGGAATGCCCTGGAACTGGGTAAGTTGTATATAAGTCGCCTCCTAGATTGAAACTAGTATCCGGAGACAGTGCAGTGAGGAAGGGATAAGGCTGTATGAGAATGTCAATGCTATTTACATCTTCAGCTAAGGTCTCCGTTAAAACTTGGTTCCAACCAGCCTGAAAGCATTGATTTCTAATAGCCGAGCCGTACTGGTCGCCGTTAATGAAGGTCTGAAAAGTATGTAGGTCGGGCTGGGGCAGGAAAACCTGGGCTTGACTCTTTTCCTGAAGCCAACCTGCTAAACCTAAATGGTCATGGTGATAATGAGTAACATAGATTTTTTGGATATGACGATAAGATATGCCGATTTCTTTTAACGCAGCTGTCCAGCGCTGCTGATTTTCCCGGGTATTCACTCCCGTATCGATTACTGCCCAACCTTTGTCTGATTCGGCAATGAAAGCATTGTTTTCCCGCAATGGAAACGGCATAGTATTCCTGAGAACATATACTTCACCCTGCTGATATAGTATCCCTTTGTGAAACAACTCCCCTGGCACTACACTCCCCCCCATCCTTCTCTTCCTTAAATACTTGCAGATAGGAGGCGCGGCTGGCAAGTCAAACTTGTACTTTTTCTTCGTCAGGATATGGTGATGCTTTCCGGGGGCGAACCAATACAGATATGAGCATAGCACATAATATGCAAGCTGCGCCTATTAGAGCCCGATCACTAAATAGTTCATTGGCTGCAAAATAGCCGGCTAGAGCCGCGAAAACTGGTTCCATGGTTAAAACCACTGCGAAACGAGTAGGTGTACTGTATTTTTGCAGGGCATTTTGCAAGAGGAAAGCCAGCGACGTTGCCAAGATCGCAGTGATCAGAATAGCTCTTATAGCATTGGGCGTAAAACGTGCCGGCCAGGTCTCGGTGCATAAACCTATGGTCATGCAGACCACGCCGACAAAAAGTATTTGTACTGCGGTGATGGCTACCGGATCATGCTTATGGGAATAACGGCCTACCAATACGATATGAATAGCAAAGCCGAAAGCGCACACCAGAACCAGCAGGTCACCACTGGAAAGATAAAATCTGCCAGCTGGAACTGATAGTAAATACAACCCAACCGCAGCGATCAAAACTGTAGCCAGAGTGCTCAAAGTAGGCCAGGTTCTTTTGATTATGGAATCTAAAATGGGAACCAAAACCACGCTGACTCCCGTTATGAATCCTGCATTAGATGAGGTGGTATATTGTAGGCCAATAGTTTGAAAGGTGTAACCTATAAATAGGAAAACTCCTAGTAATGAGCCCATTAACCAGGTTGCCCGAGGGGCGCGAAAGATCTTCGAACCTGCTAGCATGGCCATTACCAGGAAGGCCAGGATAAAGCGCAGACCCAAAAACAAAAAGGGTTCTATGTCATTAAGGCCGTTTTTGACAATAACAAAGGTGGTTCCCCAAATAAAGGCGACCACCAGCATACTTAGTTCGGCTCCGGTGCGATTGCGTAGTAAATTAACTGTCATAATGATCTTTCCTACTGTAATAAATTATACATGACTTTCAAATACCCAAACCTTATCATAGCATATCAAATGGTCAATTAGGCTGTATAAAACATTTTTAAGATTGTAGTTTAATACAGCAGACTGTATAATTATTTCAGATTGGAACTTTTCTACGATCAAGACTTAAAAAGGAGAGTGCGGGTTGATGAGAAATTTTGTGAAGCTTATGTTGGCCAGCCTGTTGGTCTTTGTTCTGGCTTTCGCCCTGATAGGTTGCGGCGGACAAACTGACAACAGTGAACAGCCAGATGTTGCGACAGATGTCAAGAAACTATTGGTTGGTACCAATGCCACCTTCCCACCTTTTGAAATGCAGGAAGACTCTGAACTTACTGGTTTCGATATGGATCTGATCCGAGCTATTGGCGAAGTCCAGGGCTATGAAGTAGAGATTCAACACATGGATTTTAAGGCCTTGGTTCCATCAGTGCAAAACGGTAAAATTGATGCTGCTATTGCCGGTATGTCAATCACACCGGAACGTTTGGAATCAGTTGATTTTACTGAAGCCTATTTTGATGCCGGCTTGATCATTGCCGTTCATAAGGATAATCAGGACATACAGGGTACCGACGACCTTAAGGGTAAAAAGCTGGCTGCTCAAAATGGAACCATTGGTGCAGCTTATTGCGACGAAGTGAAAAATGCAGATGCCGCCACCGAAACCCGCATCTTTGACGATATCGGATTAGCCTTTATGGAACTTGAAAAAGGCGGCGTTGATGCGGTTGTTAACGATCATCCGGTAACGGCCTATTATTTGAAGACGGCTACCGATACCAGTATTAAAATGGTGGGCGATATTTTTTCCGCTGAAGACCAATACGGTATTGCGGTGAAAAAAGGTAACGCTGAGCTGCTCAACACCTTAAATGAAGGTCTCATCAAGATCAAGGAAAATGGTACTTATGATGAAATCTATTCCAAGTGGTTCTAAGCTAAGTAAACTACTTTAATTGGGTTGAAAGCGCGAGCACCCTCGCGCTTTCACTATGTCCAGGTAGGAGGAACACCTTATGCCATTATCAGAGTTCACGTTTGGATTAGGAATACTAGATGCCATTGCCACATCCCCTGGTTATAGGGTGGTAACCAATAACTTTGTTTATTTCTTAGGCGGAGCCTGGTATACCATTTTTATTACTGCCTTGTCCATAGCAATGGGTATGGTTTTGGGCTTGTTTGCAGGTCTGGCCAAGCTTTCCAAAAACAAAATCATTTATGGACTGTCTACTGCTTATATTGATTTCTTTCGGGGGACTCCACTTTTTGTGCAGATATTCCTGCTCTATTTTGGGGTATTGCCTCTGATTTATGATAATGACCCTCTATCATCAGCCATAATAGCTCTGGGATTGAACAGCGGTGCTTACATTGCTGAGATTTTAAGAGCTGGTATTCAGGCTATTGATAAGGGACAAATGGAGGCGGCTCGCTCCTTGGGAATGAACGAGCGCCAGGCCATGATTTATGTGATATTGCCCCAGGCTTTCAAGGTTGTTATACCTCCGTTAATCAACGAATTCATTGCTTTGCTGAAGGACAGTTCCCTGGTGTCAGCCATTACCGTGGCAGAATTGATGCATCGCGGTGACTTGGTATTTGCCAATACTTATCAGGCCACCTGGGTGTTTGGTACTATAGCCATGATGTATCTGGTAATAACCAAAACCATAGCCCTCTTGGGTGATTATACAGAAAGGAGGCTGGCGACCGAATGATAAAAGTAGTGGATGTTCACAAATCTTTTGGAAAACTACATGTCTTGAAAGGCATCAACTTTAATGTATCCCCCCGGGAAGTGGTCTGTGTTATCGGTCCCAGCGGCTCCGGGAAAAGCACCCTCTTGCGCTGCATCAACCAATTGGAACAGGTCAATGAGGGACGTATTTACATTGATGGGGAAGAACTGACTCATCCCAAAACTGACATTAATGCTATTCGCCAGCAAGTCGGCATGGTTTTTCAGCTCTTTAACCTATTCCCCCACAAAACCACCTTACAGAACATTACCATGGCACCGATAAAGATCAAAGGGGTGGACAAGGAACAGGCCTATGAGCAGGCTAGGGAACTATTGAGAAAAGTGGGCTTAATGGACAAAGCCGATGTTTACCCAGGTAACCTGTCGGGAGGCCAAAAACAGCGGGTAGCAATTGCCAGAGCTCTAGCCATGCAGCCCAAAGTTATGCTGTTTGATGAACCTACCTCAGCTTTGGATCCGGAAATGGTGGGTGAAGTTCTGGCAGTAATGAAGGATCTGGCTACCGAGGGCATGACTATGGTGGTAGTAACTCACGAGATGGGCTTTGCCCGCGAAGTGGGAGACCGGGTTGTGTTTATGGACGAAGGGCTCATCGTAGAAGAAGGGTTGCCTGCGCAGATTTTTGACAACCCGAAAAACGTACGTACCCAGTTGTTTTTGAGTAAGGTTTTATAATCGAACTAAACCAGGGGATTGGTCATACCAATCCCCTGACTGTGTTTGCAGACATAATTTAGGAGGAGCATATGTTCAGGCAGGCAGAAACGGTATTAAATATACTAGATAAGGAATACCCTGATGCGGGGACTCAACTCCACTATAATGATCTTTTTCAACTGTTAGTAGCAGTAGTATTATCGGCTCAATGTACTGACAAGCAGGTCAATCGCGTGACTCCAGCTTTATTCGCCCGCTATCCGGATGCCTCCAGTATGGCGCAAGCTGAGCTAAATGACCTGGAGGATTTGATCAAAGGGGTAGGTCTTTATCATAGCAAAGCCCGCCACCTCAAACATACAGCGCAAATACTGGTCAGCCAATATGAAGGACAGGTTCCCGACACTTTTGAACAACTGCTGGAGCTACCTGGAGTAGGGCGAAAAACCGCTAATGTGATAATAGCGGTGGGCTTCGATGGGCCTGGATTGGGTGTAGATACCCATGTACATCGGGTAGCCAATCGTTTAGGACTGGTTAACACCAAGGACAGAAACCGAACCGAAAAGGAGTTAAAGGCGATAATAGATCCCGAGCGCTGGAATCGAGCCCATCATTTATTAATCTGGCATGGTCGTCAGGTATGCAAAGCTCGCCGCCCCAACTGTGCAGCCTGCGTACTGCAGGAATTATGTCAATATTACCAGCAGATGAACTAGCGCAAATGGAAGGACCGTCCAAGACCACTGAAAAAGTCTATCTGGGTAAACGGGTATGTATAAATACACCCGCTCCCAGTCTACGCCTGGGCAACATCAACTGCTTGTCGATTTGCTCCAGGGGTACAGCGCCAATTCGCATCCGTGCTCAGAGCGCTCTCACGGCAACATGCCGCTCGCCCCCTTCCGCCAATCGCCTTCGCAGGATGTTTGCAACCATGCTTCACCAACGGTCACGGGTATATTTACACATACCCTAGCGTTAGCTTCATGACTTTATAGTGGTCTCAAACCGTCCCCGAATTTGCGGTGACTTCTAAAAACACGAGGCTGTAGTTGTACGGTGCCAGGCAATATGCTACAATTAATAACGATTTTTATGCAAAATTTTACTTGTGGTGATGACCAGGACAGTAGGCCTAAGTAACACTGTTGCAGAGAGTTCGGGTTGGTGGAAACCGAACACAGGAGCCAGGCTGAAGATCACCTGCGAACCTTTCTGCTTGAAAAGAGAATTGCTTCTTAGTAGAGCAGAACGTTGCTCGCGTTAAGAGTTTGAGCGGCATACTAATGCTATGAGGGTGGTACCGCGGAAGTTACTCCTTTCGTCCCTGGTTGGATGAAAGGTTTTTTACATTTTGCACAGAGTTTTAAAGACTGAAAAGATTAAGGTGGTTTGATTAAGATGGCTAAAGGTAAATATGATGGGACTTTGAATCTGCCCCAGACTGATTTCCCCATGCGGGCTAACCTTCCCAACCGGGAACCGGAGATTCTGGAATTCTGGAACGAATTTGATGTTTACCGTAAGGTTCAGACTGCTAATGCCGGCAAGCCTCAATTTATTCTGCATGATGGCCCTCCTTATGCCAACGGCAATATTCATCTGGGTCATACCTTAAATAAGGTTTTGAAAGACATGATCGTTAAGTTTTGGTCCATGTATGGTTATGACAGCCCTTATGTACCGGGATGGGATACTCATGGTCTCCCCATCGAGCAGCAGGCTATCAAGAACATGGGTATCGATCGTCACCGTACAGATGTAGTTGAGTTTCGGCGTCACTGCCGGGATTATGCCTTGAAATATGTGGATCTGCAAAGAGAACAATTTAAGAGGTTGGGGGTTCGTGGTGACTGGGATAATCCCTATCTGACTTTGAAACCCGAATTTGAAGCTATCCAGATTAAAGTGTTCGGAGAAATGGCCAAAAAAGGCTATATCTACAAGGGACTGAAACCGGTCTATTGGTGTGGGGATTGTGAAACTGCCCTGGCCGAAGCTGAAATAGAATACGATGAAAAAACCTCTCCTTCTATCTATGTTAAGTTCCCGGTCAAGGATGGTAAGGGAGTAATACCCCAGGACAGTTTTGTCGTCATCTGGACAACTACGCCCTGGACGCTGCCAGCTAATATGGGAATTGCCGTTCATCCTGAATTTACCTATGTGGTTGTGGCCGTTGATGATGAAAAATATGTGATCGCCAAAGATCTGCTGCCGGTGGTAGCCGAAAAACTAGCCTGGTCTCATTACAAAGTTGTCAAGGAGTTCAAGGGTCAAGAATTAGACCAAGCCTTATGCCGTCACCCCTTTATGGAGCGCGACTCATTGGTTCTTCTGGGTAAACATGTGACTTTAGAGGCTGGTACCGGGTGTGTGCATACCGCCCCTGGACATGGAGAAGACGACTTCTATGTAGGGCGGGAATATGGATTGCAAGTATTGTCTCCGGTTGATGACCGGGGGCGCTTTACTGAAGAAGCCCAGCCTTTTACGGGGCTTTATGTACATGATGCCAACCAGCAGGTAATAGAAAAACTGCAGGAAAATAACGCTTTGCTCAATGCTACGCATCTTCAGCATCAGTATCCTTTCTGCTGGCGCTGTAAGCACCCTATTATATACCGGGCTACTGAGCAGTGGTTTGCTTCCATAGATGGCTTCCGCCAGGAGACCCTCCAGGCCATTGATAAGGTGAAATGGATTCCTTCCTGGGGAAGGGATAGGATATACAATATGGTTCATGATCGAGGTGACTGGTGCATTTCCCGCCAGCGAACCTGGGGAGTTCCTATTCCCATTTTTTACTGCCAGTCCTGTAAAGAACCTATCATAAATGATTCTACTATCAACCGTATTAGTGAACTGTTTGCTGAACATGGCTCAGATATCTGGTTTATGAAAGAGGCCCAGGATCTTATGCCCGCCGGCTATACCTGTGAGCACTGCGGGGCTGACCAATTCAATAAGGAAACCGACATAATGGACGTGTGGTTCGATTCGGGTTCCAGCCACATGGCTGTTCTGGAAACTTATCCGGAGCTGAGATGGCCGGCTGACATGTATTTAGAAGGCAGTGATCAGCATCGCGGCTGGTTTAATTCCTCGTTGTCTACAGCAGTTGCTGTGAGAGGGACGGCTCCCTATCGCCAGGTACTGACTCATGGGTTTGTGGTCGATGAAAAGGGACGTAAAATGTCCAAGTCCTTGGGTAATGTAGTCGATCCCTTGAAAATGATCAAAGAACTGGGCGCGGATATTCTGCGTTTATGGATCGCCTCGGCCGATTACCGAACCGATGTATCTGTGTCTGAGAACATTATTCGCCAGAGTGCGGAAGCCTATCGAAAGATTCGCAATACCTGCCGCTTTATTCTGGGCAACCTGTATGATTTTGACTATGAAAAGCATCAGGTTCCTTATGAGAGTCTCAGCGAATTGGATCGCTGGGCACTGATGAAGTCGGAGAAACTGCTGCGGCGTGTTACTCAGGCCTACCGGGAATACGAATTCCATACTGTTTTCCACTCCATTCACAACTTCTGTACCGTGGATATCAGTAATATCTATTTCGATGTGCAAAAAGACAACCTGTACTGCAGTCACCCTGATGAACAGCAAAGAAGGGCAGCTCAGACGGTTATGTACAAAGTGATCAATGATCTGGTAGTTATGCTGACCCCCATTCTGGCATTTACCACCGAAGAAATTTGGAGTTTCTTACGGCGCGAAGGTCAACCAGAGAGTGTTCAGCTACTGTCCTGGCCGGTGGAAAACGATGTTTATCTAGACGAAGCTTTAGAACGGCGTATGGATCAGGTACTACAGGTTAGAGAAGTGGTCACCAAGGCACTGGAAGAAGCTCGCTCCCGCAAAGTGATCGGCCATTCCCTGGCAGCCATGGTAACTGTCTATGCTGATGATGAGTGGTATAAACTGCTACAGCAAACGCCTGGATTAGAAAGAATGTTTATTGTCTCTCATCTGCAATTAGCCAAGAGCGACCAGCCGATAAGCAACGGAGTAAGCCTGGAAAATGTTGAAGGTATATGGGTAACAGTTGAACCTGCTCAGGGTGGCAAATGTGAACGATGCTGGATAATCGATACCAGTGTCAGTACCGAAGAAGGACAGCCAGCCTTATGCAGTCGGTGCAGTACGGTTGTAAAATCTCTGGACAGCTAGGAGGCGGAAATTTGGAAGAGGGCAAAAGACTTATAATCTCGGTGCTCGGGCACGATAGGGTTGGTATCATCGCTGCTATTGCCGGGATCTTGGCTGAGGCCAATGTTAATATTTTGGACATCAGCCAGACCATATTGCAGGGGTTTTTTACTATGATCATGGTAGTTGACATGGGCAGCAGTAAAACAGAACTCAGCTCTCTCAGGGATCTGCTGACCGCCAAGGGTCAAGAGTTAGGCTTACAAGTAACTGTGCAGCATGAGGACATTTTTAACTTCATGCATCGCATATAGCTGAACGGTGGAGGGTCGAACACATGCCATTCAATATTAATAAAGAGGAAATCCTGGAAACCGTTCGCATGGTGCAAACTGAAAACCTGGATATTCGCACCATCACCATGGGCATAAACATTCTCGACTGCCGGGCTGAAAATGGCCAACGTACTGGAGAAAAGATTTACGATAAAATTGTGCGTTATGCTGGTAACTTGGTTGCGGTAGGCGAAGATATTGCCAAGGAATACGGGATACCCATTATCAACAAGCGTATATCGGTTACTCCTGTGGCTATGGTAGGGGATGGTATGAGCTGCGATGACATGATTCAGATAGGCAGATACCTGGATCGGGCAGCAGCTGAGGTAGGTGTCAATTTCATAGGTGGCTTCTCGGCCTTGGTACACAAGGGACTCACTTGTGGTGATATGGCTTTGTTGGATGCCATTCCCCAGACTTTGGCAGAAACCGAACGGGTGTGTTCGTCGGTTAATGTGGGTACTACCAAATCCGGTATAAATATGGATGCGGTAAGTCGCATGGGGCAAATTATCAAGCAAACAGCTGAATTGACCGCTGATCGCGATGGATTAGGATGTGCCAAATTAGTGGTTTTCTGCAATGCGGCTGAAGATAATCCTTTTATGGCCGGTGCTTTTCATGGCCCCGGAGAACCGGAATCTACCTTAAATATTGGTGTCAGCGGACCAGGAGTTGTACTGAATGCAGTACGCCGACATCCCGATCTGGATTTGGGAGAACTAGCCAATGTTATCAAAAAAACTGCCTTCAAAGTTACCCGAACCGGCGAACTGGTAGGGCGAGTAGCCTCCCAACGCTTGCAGGTTCCTTTTGGCATTGTGGATTTATCCCTGGCACCGACTCCGGCCATCGGTGATAGTGTGGCTGATATCTTGGAAGCCATGGGATTGGAACGGGTAGGTGCCCATGGCAGTACAGCGGCCTTAGCCTTACTGAATGATGCGGTCAAAAAGGGAGGTGCGATGGCTTCTTCTTATGTTGGTGGCCTATCAGGCGCCTTTATTCCGGTTAGTGAAGACGCCGGCATGATAGATGCCGTTGTAGCCGGAGCTTTGACTATAGAGAAGCTGGAGGCCATGACTTGTGTTTGTTCAGTGGGGTTGGACATGATTGCTGTTCCGGGAGACACTTCTGCCCATATTCTATCTGCCATCATTGCTGATGAAGCTGCTATTGGCATGATCAACCGCAAGACCACGGCTGTTAGGATAATCCCGGCACCGGGTAAATCGGAGGGAGATTGGGTAGAATTCGGGGGATTGCTGGGGCGAGCCCCGGTGATGAAAATAAACACGTTTTCCCCGGAGAAATTTGTAGCACGCCAGGGGCGCATCCCTGCCCCCATTCATGCTCTAAATAATTAGCGATTAGGTATCTTTTCCCACACTAAGTCAATACTAATTATAGGGAAAGGCTCCCAATAGCTTAGTGGGGTGATATTATGGATCCTAGGAATACATTACTGCAAAAACAACAGGAACTAGAGGCGATCATTAAAGCCAAGCAGGAAGCAATGATGATCCCCTTGTCCGAATCAACTAATGAACTATCCTTATATGATGAACATCCTGCTGATATTGGCAGTGAAGTGTTTGAAAGGGAAAAGGATGCCGGCTTACTTGAACTCTATGAATTTGAATTGGAAAAAGTCCGGGATGCTCTGGAAAGGGTAGAAGAAGGTAAATACGGATTATGCGAAATATGTGGACAACAAATTGAACCTGCTCGCCTGGAGAGATTGAGCCATACTACCTTGTGTGCGGCTTGTGCTAAGAATACCCAGGATAAGTTTATTCGACCAGCCGAACAGGATCTGATTTCTGCGGGGGGTATGGCTGACAAAGGCGAAGCTTTTGATATATCTGGTCACGATTTTTACGATCATTGAGCCTTTTTCGACACTTTAGCCTCATTGCAGTTTATGATGCCTAGTTGTTATATTAAAGATATACAAGTGTATGGGAGGACTCGCTTTGCGAATTGGTATTTTCACGGATAGTTACAAGCCCTATACCAGCGGCGTTGTGACCTCCATCATTACTTTTAAAGAAGAGCTGGTTCGTCGGGGACACCAGGTCTTCATTTTTGCCCCCAGTTATCCCCAGGATTGTGAGCCGGAAGAAAATGTATATAGGTTTTATTCGCTCCCATCTCCCACTAACCGGGATTTTAAACTCGCCATACCGGTGCTGCCAGGACTTAACCTGTTGGTCAAAAGGTTGAATCTGGACATAATCCATGTGCATTCACCGTTTACTATGGGGAGAGTGGGATTGCGCTATTCACGCAAATATCGGATCCCTTTGGTGTTTACCTATCACACCCTCTATGACCAATATGTTCATTATGTTCCGGTGGCGCAGGATCTCGCCAAAGAAGTAGTAGTTAAATACAGCAACGACTTCTGCGATCACTGCCACCATATCATTGTCCCTTCAACTGAGGTGGAACAGATACTCAAAGGGCATATTCGTACCCCGATAACGGTTTTGCCTACGGGAGTTCCCCTGCATATGCTGCAACAAGGTGATCCTCAATGGCTGAAAAACAATTACCCCATCCCACCGGAAAACAAGGTTTTGCTTTTTGTAGGGCGATTGACCAAGGAAAAGAACTTGGAGTTTCTGATCAAGGCCTTTCGGCAGGTAAAAGACCGCGATCCGCAAACCACCTTGGTATTAACGGCGCAGGGACCTATAGAATCCGAGCTGAAACGGCTTGCTACCAACCTAGACCTGCAGTTGGATCGGGACGTTCTTTTTACTGGTGCTGTCCCTTATGAGACCTTAAAGCATGTTTACCATTCGGCTGATCTTTTTGTGTTTTCGTCCATGACAGAAACCCAGGGTTTGGTATTGATCGAGGCAATGGCTGCCGGTCTTCCAGTGGTAGCTGTAAAGGCTTTTGGGGTGATGGACATGGTGGATCATATGATCGATGGCATTCTAACGGAATGTGATTTAGAGGAATTCAGCCAGGCTATTTGCTCTCTGCTGGAAAACGAAACCTTATATAATGAGCTTAAACAGGGGGCTTTACAAAAGGCCTACAGCATGTCTTCCGAAAACATGGCCCGGAAGTTGGAGGGAGTTTATCAATCCCTTCTGCAGCAATATATACCTCGTAAGCCACGACTGCTGGATTTTGGGGCCTGGTTTGGGTCTTAAACGCTACTCATTAGGGGAACCTGCCGACATGGACAGGTTCCTTTTTTTAGCCCAGTTTATTTTAGACATCGGTTGTGCTAGATTTATTATGACCAAAACATATGGGAGAATAAAATGCAAACCATACGAACGATAACCGCCATTGCTGCAGCGAAATTACTGATTTGTCTGAGCCGGATCCTAGGCAACCAGGGCACAGCTTTTCCTGGTCGTATAGCCCGCAAGATCGATCCTCACATTTTGCAGAAGCTGGCCGGGAATGTTAAAGAAGAGATTTACATTATTACTGGTACCAATGGGAAAACCACCACTACTAACATGATCGCCCGTATCTTGGAGGAAAAGGGTTATTCATTTGTACATAATCGAGCTGGAGCCAATATGATCACCGGCATCACTACGGCATTTATCAAGGAATCCGATGTTTTTGGCAAGCGTTCTTTTGAGTACGCCTTATTGGAGACCGATGAAGCCAATGTACCGTTACTCTTAAAGGAACTTACCCCGCGAGTGGTTCTGATAACCAATTTCTTTCGTGATCAGTTGGACAGGTATGGGGAATTGGATAGTACTATAGGTTTGATCAAAGATGCTGTGCGTGATACCGATATCGAACTGGTACTTAATGCCGATGATCCGTTAGTGGTACATTTTCACAATGAAACCGGCTTACATTGCTGGTATTTCGGTTTTGAGCCCACCGATTACGATGTATGGGAAGATGACGAGAGCCGGGAAGGACGATTTTGTTCCTTTTGCGCGGCTGAGCTGCAATATGAGAGATTCCATTATGCTCAGTTGGGTAAGTTTTATTGTTCGAATTGCGGTAGTCAGAACCCGCGCCGAAACTTTACCGGGCATAATTTGCGCATGACCCCGGAAATCCATTTTATGGTCAACGACCTGGAAATCTCCAGCCCCTATTTGGGCTTTTACAACGCGTATAACATCCTGGCCGCTGTTTCTGTAGCCAAACTAGTGGGCATACAGGATGATGTCGTCCAGAAGGCGATTGCCAGCTATCAACCCCGTGCGGGGCGAATGGAACAATTTATGATCGGTGATAAAAAGGCCATTCAAGTGCTGGTGAAGAATCCTACTGGTCTTAATCAAACATTGGCTACCCTTAACACAGATGTATCCAGTAAAGCATTGTTTTTCGCCTTAAATGATAATCATGGCGATGGCCGCGATGTCTCCTGGATATGGGATGCTCAGGTGGAAGCCATCAGTTCCATTGATTCGGGTGTTAAGAGTATTACCTGCTCCGGATTGCGCAGTGGGGATGCCGCTTTACGATTTAAGTATGCCGGCTTTGACGAAGAAATCATTGAGGTCGAATCTGATTTGGAAGCAGGCATCAAGGCCTGTCTTAATAACGAAGCAGAAGTCTACTATTTTCTCTGTACCTATACTACTCTGTTTCCCAGTGGCAAGATCCTGTCTCGTCTGGCCAGAAAAAGTCAGGGACGACAACAGCCAGGTCATGTCCGGCGTAAACTAACGGTGAGAGGTGAGTAAGATAGCACAGTTTCGCATTGCTCATTTATATCCCCGCTTGATGAATCTGTATGGCGATCGGGGCAATCTCATTTGTATTCAGAAACGGCTGCAGTGGTACGGACATGACTGTATCATCGAGCCCATAAACTTGCATGAATCCCTGGACTACTCAGCCTACGATATGCTTTTTATGGGGGGAGGCTCTGCTCAGGAACAAAGGCTGGTTAGTAAGGACTGGTTGCGCCAGGCTGATGATCTCTGGGCAGAACTTGAAAAGGGGTTGCCCGCTCTATGTATATGCGGGGCATTTCAGTTTTTGGGTAGCTATTATGAGGCGGTGGATGGTCAAAAGCTAAAAGGACTGGGTTTGTTCGATCTGTATACTATATATGAACCCGATCGTTTGATTGGCAATATCGTTATCGCTTCCCAATTGACCGAGGAAACCACTACGGTAGTGGGTTTTGAAAACCACAGCGGCCGAACCTACTTGCATGATGATACTCTGCAGCCTTTTGGAACAGTGCTGGAGGGTTTCGGTAACAATGGTCAGGACGGCCAGGAAGGTTTGCGTTATAAAAATTTGATCGGGACGTACCTGCACGGGCCATTGTTACCAAAGAACCCCGTGGTAGCTGACTTTTTCATTCATGCTATGGCTGAGCGCCAAGGGATTACCATATCCGGTACTCTCAATGACAGGCTGGAGGATTTTGCCCATCGGCAGACCAAGCAGAGGATCTTAAATGATTGACCCTGTATAGGGAACGATTTCAGGGGGAAACTATTTGGAAAAGCGAAGATAAGAGGTGCTTTTCATTTTTTCTGATTTAACCTTCGATCAACAGCCCTTTCCTATGGATTTCATAAGTGCCCGCATGAACAATATATTAAATACAGGAAACTCGGAACTGGATCAGATGTTATCCTATCTATTATCAGAACCAGGTAAAATGCTGCGGCCTCGCCTGGTATTTTTGGCTTCATCCTTGTATCCGTCTGATCAGAACGTAGTGCAGGATGGGGCAGTGGCGTTGGAATTGATCCACCTGGCTTCATTGGTACATGATGATGTTGTGGATGGTTCGCTTCTGCGCCGCGGGAAGGCGAGTGTTTATCAGCGCTGGGGAAGCAAAGCCAGCGTATTACTAGGGGATTATCTTTTTGCTACTGCTTTTCGCTTGATAAATCAGCACAATATTCCAGCTATCCTGGACACAGTCACGCGAACTATCCAAATCATGTGTTCCGGCGAGATTGAGCAGTTGTCCAGTAGTTTTGCAGTTGGATTGGTACTGTCCGATTACCTGGAGCGAATCTACCGCAAAACCGCCTGTTTATTTGAATGCTGCTGCCGGGTGGGTGCTCTGGCTTCCAGTATGCCTGCCCAACAGAGGGATGATCTGCAAAGGTATGGAGTGAGTATGGGCATGGCTTATCAGATAATAGATGATGTATTGGACTTTTTATCTACTCCTGAATATCTGGGTAAACCATCCGGGAGTGATTTGCTGGAGGGAAACATAACTCTGCCGGTCATATATGGGTTACAGGATGATCATTGCGGCAAGGAAATAGCCGCCCTGCTTGCCCAACCCGCTTATCTGGAAGCACAGCTTGACCGAATCAAGGAGTTGCTGCAGCAGTGCGGAGCTTTCGCAAAATCCATGCAACTGGCTGAATCTTACCTGGCCGATGCCAGAGCTAGCTTGCGAATAATCCCGGAACCCGGAAGGCAGGCATTAAGCAGTCTCAGTTATGCTCTGTCCAGTCACTATTTCAACAAAATGGCTCCATCCTATTCTCAGGAGAGTTGACATGGCCACAACTCTATCGGGATCCAAGAGTACCCTACCTTTTACGCACAATAAAGGATCCATACTGTTTCGCTATATTACTCGCACTCTGCCTGAGGTACAAAAACTTCTTCACCATTGGCGGATCCGGGCAAACTTGATTCCCAATAAGATGCTTCGCCAGCAGGCATTGGACAGCTTGACCAATAAAGCGTTCCATTGCCAGGGGGGCGCCATTTATGCTGCTCACCCCTACAATTCTCAACTGTTACAGTTCATTGTAGCCTATCAAACTATGTGTGATTATTTGGATAACCTGTGTGATCGTGCCGGCAGTACTGATGGCCATGGTTTCAGCCAGCTGCATCGATCATTACTGGACGCTCTGGATCCCAGCCGAGGTAAAGCTGACTATTATGAAAACTATCCCCACCAAAATGATGGTGGATACTTAAGTGCCTTAGTTGAAACCTGCCGTCAAAATTTGGCCAGTGCTACCCAGTATTTTCAGATTCAGCCCAAGATAATGGTTTTGGCTGAATGGTATTCCAGTCTGCAGGTGGCTAAGCATATTGCAATGGATAAACGAGAAGGTGTTTTATATAACTGGGCTAATAGCCAACTTGTCAATTACCCGACCCTATTTTGGCAGGAGTTTGCCGCTGCCACCGGTTCCACTCTGGCCATATTTGCCCTGGTGAGACAGGCATTTATGGGCAACAATGACTTCCGAACTTACCAACAGATGTGGAATGCGTATTTTCCGTGGATCTGCGGTCTGCATATTCTGTTGGACTATCTCATAGACCAGGAGGAAGACCGTCTGGGTGGTGACCTGAACTTTGTTTTCTATTACGATAACGAAGCGGAGATGATGGAGCGATTGACCATCATTTTGTCCCAGTGTTATGAGCAGGTGCTGGCTTTGCCAGAATCGACTTTTCACGAAATGGTGGTTGATGGACTTTTGGCCATGTATTTAAGTGATCGCAAGGTCGAGCTACAGGGATATGAAAGTCTGCGACAGCACCTCATAGATAATGGCAGTAATACTGCCTGGCGGATCTATCGTTTGTGCCGCACGGTGCGTCGCTTCCTATAAATCAATACTTGCTGCAAACTGACCCAGCCCCCGCTGTCTGCAACCAAAGACAATTCCATACATCCCCAGGAAATAGCGATACTGCTCTGGTATCCGTTACGATTGACGGCCTGGCGAATTTAACATCAGCTTGAGCACTTCGACTTCTTGCCATACAATTAAAAACAGTGGTTAGAAAGAATGGGAGGATCAAAGTGAGATTTTGGATCACAATGGTGTCAGTGTTAGCACTTGACCAACTGAGCAAATGGTGGATAGTAGCCAACTATCAAGTGGGAGAGAGTCATGCATTGCTTGGTCAATGGCTTCACCTGACCTATGTTCAGAATCGCGGAGCGGCCTTTGGTATAATGCCCGGGCAATCCTGGTTTTTCTTGACGGCTGCTCTGATAGTAATCATTGGCCTTATGTATTATAACCTCCGTTATTCGGTAGACAGACTGGTTCAGATAATGATGGGACTGATAGTTGCTGGTGCGCTAGGCAACTTTATCGATCGAATCCGACTGCGGTATGTAATTGATTTTTTTGACTTAGGCTGGTGGCCGGTCTTCAACATAGCTGATATGGCTGTGGTGGTTGGTGGATGCCTATTGGTGCTGCATATGTTTTTTTTCATGAAAGAGGGTTAGAAAAGTGGGTCGATCAGAACTGCATCTGGTAGAAGAAGATCTGGAGGGCGAGAGACTGGATGCCTTTCTGGCGGAGACGGTCGCTGATCTATCCCGAACCGCCGTGAAGGAACTGATAACCAATGGGCAGGTATTAGTGGACGGGAAGAGCCGGAAACCCAGCTATCGCATTAAAGAAGGGGAAGAGATCCTGATTACTCTTCCCGAAGCTCGTCAGGTGGCTATCGTACCTCAGGATTTGCCTTTGGAGATCATTTACCAGGATCAGGATATTGCCGTAGTGAATAAGCCTAAAGGTATGGTAGTTCACCCTGCTCACGGCAATTGGGACGGTACCATGGTGAATGCTCTGCTTTATCACATAAAGGATCTGTCCGGGATCAACGGTGAAATAAGACCCGGTATTGTGCATCGCTTGGATAAGGATACCTCAGGAGTAATGGTGGTGGCCAAAAACGACCAGGCCCATCGTAATTTAGCTGAACAAATAAAAGAACATACCATCAAAAGAGAGTATCAGGCTCTAGTACACGGTATGATCAAAGAAAACTTGGGATCTATTGAGGCACCGATCGGCAGAAGCCGCACCGACCGCAAGAAGATGGCGGTAATCGCAGATGGTAAGCCTGCACTCAGTCGTTATCGGGTACTGGAGCGCTTTCAAAACTATACGCTGGTGCAGGTGACTTTGTTGACTGGCAGAACTCATCAGATCCGAGTGCATTTTTCCTACATAAAACATCCGGTAGTGGGTGACCCTGTATATGGGCCGGCTAAGCACCATCTGGGAATGGAATCTCAGGCCTTGCATGCTTGCAGGCTTGGCTTTAATCATCCCCGTACTGGTGAGTATATGGAGTTTACCAGTGAATTGCCGGAAGTATTTAAGCAAGCTTTGCAAAAACTCACCAAGTATACATTGACAGATTAAAACGGCTTGATTAAAATCAGTGAAGAATCTTTAAGTTAGCTCCGTGAGGCTAGCAAGGATACTATAATACCCTGACCTGCTCACTCCTTACGGATGGTGGGTTTTTTTGTTAGGAGGGCTTCCATTGCAACTGCGTGATAAACACAAGCTTATGGATGAAATGGATATCAAGAGAGCTTTGACTCGCATAGCCCATGAGATCATCGAAAAAAACAAAGGCACTGAAAATGTAGCCTTGGTGGGGATCCAACGTCGGGGAGCCCCGATTGCAGAACGTATTGCCGCCCGTATTGCTGAGATCGAAGGAGTGCAGTTGCCCGTAGGAATCCTGGATATCACCCTCTATCGTGATGACTTGACCCTCTTGTCATCCCAACCCCTAGTCCATCGTACTGAAGTTAATTTCAACATTAATCAGAAAAACATTGTTCTGGTGGACGATGTATTATATACCGGCAGGACAGTTCGAGCTGCTTTGGATGCTTTAATCGATTTGGGACGGCCAAAATCTATCCAACTGGCTGTGTTGATCGACCGAGGCCATCGGGAACTACCTATCAAGGCCGATTATATCGGCAAGAATGTTCCCACCTCACGACAAGAAAGCGTCTCGGTTATGATCCAGGAGGTGGATGGCCGAGACGAGGTGGTTATTCAAGAAGTAGTAGATGGTTAAATGATTACCCTTTAATCTGGTCCCGAGAGTCCAGCAAGGGAAGTGATAGATCTAAGGCTAGAACCTTCCTTGCTGTGCTAAGGAAGGTTTTTTACTTAGAGAGGAGGCCCAAGGCCAATGGAACACAAGGATTTACTGGGACTGTATGACATGAGCAGAAGGGAAATTGAATTGATTCTGGACACGGCACTACCCATGAAAGATGTAATTCAGCGGGATATTAAAAAGGTACCCACTCTACGAGGTAAAGCCTTGGTAACCGTGTTCTATGAAAACAGTACCCGCACTCGTACCTCGTTTGAAATCGCTGGGAAATACTTGAGTGCCGATACGGTCAATCTGGCCGTTTCTACCAGCAGCGTACAAAAAGGGGAAAGTATGCGGGATACCATAAAAACGTTGGAAGTTATGGGCTTTGATGTATTGGTAATGCGCCATGGCATGAGCGGTACACCACACTATGTTGCCAAAAACACCAAGATGTCCGTGATCAACGCCGGAGACGGTTCCAATGAGCATCCCACCCAGGCCTTGTTGGACCTTTTCACCATTCGCGAGAAGAAAGGCTATTTGGATGGCTTGAAAGTAGCCATTGTTGGCGATATTCTCCACAGTCGGGTAGCCCGTTCGAACATCTACGGGCTTACCAAATTTGGCTGCGAAGTGCGGGTGGTGGGCCCGTCGACCTTGATCCCGCCCGGTTTAGACAACCTCGATGTGAAATGGTATTACAGCATGGAGGAAGCCCTCAAGGGAGTAGACGTGATCAATGTGCTGCGTATTCAAAAAGAGCGCCAGCAACATGGCTTATTCCCTTCTCTGGAGGAGTATGCCAATCTCTATATGCTCAGACCGGAGCACTTGCTACATGCTAAAGAAGATGTGTTAGTACTGCACCCGGGCCCCATGAACCGGGGTGTGGAAATCTCCAGCCAGATAGCTGATGGTGTTCAGGCGTTGATAAATGAGCAGGTCACTAATGGAGTTGCAGTTAGAATGGCATTATTGTATCTCATGATGGGAGGCACAAAAGATGAGATTGCTGGTTAAGGGAGGCCGGGTTATCGATCCGAGCAGTGGACTGGACAAGTTGACCGATATTTTGATAGAGGACGGTAGAATCATAAAGGTTGATGAAAACATCTCTGCGGAAGCTGAGGTTGTGGATGCTACGGGCAAAATAGTATGTCCTGGTTTTATTGATGTGCATGTGCATCTGAGGGAGCCTGGTTTTGAATACAAAGAAGATATTGCTTCGGGAACCAGAGCTGCTGCTGCCGGAGGCTTTACGACAGTCTGCTGTATGCCCAACACCAATCCTATTATTGATAATGTAGCTGTAGCCAGCTTTGTTCGGGAACGCGCTCTTAGATCGGGTGTGGTTCATGTTCTTCCTATCGGGGCGGTCACCAAACAACAGGAAGGCCAGGAAATTTCGGAAATTGCCGATCTAGTAGCTGCCGGATGCGTAGCACTGTCTGATGACGGGCGACCGGTTACCCGGGCTGACATTATGCGCAATGCCCTGGAATACTCCAAAATGTTTGATCTTCCGGTCATGTCACATTGTGAGGATCTCGATCTGAGCAATGGTGGACAAATGCATGAAGGTTACTATTCTACAATTTATGGACTAAAAGGTATACCGGCGGAAGCTGAAGAAGTAATGGTGGGACGCGATATTTCGCTGGCCAGGCTGACCGGAGCCCGATTGCATATATGTCATATCTCAACAGCCGGATCGGTTCAGTTGATTAGAAGGGCTAAGAGTGAAGGGATCAGAATAACCTGTGAGGTGACTCCTCATCACCTGACCTTAACTGACGAGCTAGTTGGATCTTACGATACCGATACGAAAGTAAATCCTCCTCTTCGTTCCCAGGAGCATCTGGAAGCTTTATGGGCGGGACTCAAAGATGGCACCATTGATTGCATCGCTACAGATCATGCACCTCATCACCTGGAAAGCAAAGACTGTGAATATGAACTGGCTTCAACAGGAATATCCGGACTGGAGACGGCTATACCAGTAATTATGAGTCTGGTTGAGCGAGGTATACTGGATATGAATACCATGATAGAAAAAATGACTGTGGGACCCGCCATGGTTTTAGGCATCGACCGCGGTCATCTGCAGGAAGGTGCCGTGGCGGACGTGACCATTATTGATCCCCAAGCAGTGCGCCGGGTAGATCCTGCCAGTTTCTATTCCAAAGGAAGAAACAATCCCTATAAAGGGAGAGAATATACGGGCTGGCCCTATGCTACCATAGTAGCCGGTAAGGTAGTAGCTCGGGAAGGCATCATTGTATAGTATCTTACTACGATCAATTTATTGAGCAGCTCAAGACATCGCCTGAAGGAGGAATCATGTTGCCGCTTAAATCCGGCCTAAGAAAAGTGTTGGTCATTGGTTCAGGGCCCATCATCATAGGTCAGGCTGCCGAATTCGATTATGCAGGGACTCAAGCCTGCCAGGCCTTACGAGAAGAGGGCATTGAAGTTGTTCTGTTGAACACCAATCCCGCCACTATAATGACCGATGTAGATATAGCTGATCAAGTCTATTTTGAGCCCATTACAGTAGGCGTTATTGCTAAGATTTTAGCCAAAGAAAAACCTGACGGGATCATCGCCAATCTGGGCGGACAAGTGGGGCTAAACATGGCTTTAGCTCTTGAGCGAGAGGGGATTCTGGATAAAACCGGTGTACCCATTCTGGGTATGCCCTTAGAAGCCATAGCTCGGGCAGAGGATCGAGAGCTATTTAAGCAGACTATGGAGCAAATAGGAGAGCCTATACCGGAGAGCGCTATTGTTTACAGCGTTGAAGAAGCTCTGGAATTCGCGGAAGGCATTGGCTATCCAGTTATTGTAAGACCAGCCTACACACTGGGAGGAACCGGTGGTGGAAACTGTCAGAATGACCATGAACTGCGCCGCATTGTTACTAAGGGATTGAAGAATAGCCCAATCAAGCAGGTTTTGATCGAACGTAGCGTGGCTGGTTATAAAGAAATTGAATTTGAAGTGATGAGAGATAGTAATGATAATTGCATCACTATCTGCAGTATGGAAAACATCGACCCTGTAGGGATACACACCGGAGACAGTATTGTGGTCGCTCCAGCCCAAACCCTAACTGATGAAGAATATCAAATGCTACGTTCCGCTTCACTAAAAATTATTCGTTACCTGAAAATCGCGGGAGGATGCAATGTTCAGTTTGCCCTGGATCCCTTTAGCAAAAAATATTATGTAATTGAAGTAAACCCGCGGGTGAGCCGCTCCTCAGCCTTGGCTTCCAAAGCCACCGGCTACCCCATAGCAAAGGTAACCACCAAGATTGCCATAGGGTATACTCTAGATGAGATTCCTAATGCTATCACTGGCAAGACCACGGCTTGTTTTGAACCAACCGTTGACTATGTAGTGTTGAAAGTTCCCCGCTGGCCTTTCGACAAGTTTGTATTTGGTGACCGACGTTTGGGCACCCAGATGAAAGCTACCGGGGAAGTTATGGCTATTGACCGCAGCTTTGAAGCTGCCTTTCTAAAATCCATACGATCTCTGGAAATTGGAATAACTGGTCTGCGTCTACCCGAACTGCAGAATATTGATGATGAGAAGCTCAAACAGCGTCTCAAAGAAGCCGATGATGAAAGGATTTTTATTATTGCAGAGGCTTTGGCGCGACAATTCACTATTGATGAAATCTGGGAAATTACTAAAATCGATAAGTTTTTCTTGAAAAAAATGAAAAATATCATCGATTTTGTTTTGAATCTGCCTGCTAAGCCATGTACAGCTCAGAACATGTATGAAGCCAAGCAATTGGGTTTATCCGATCTGGAAATTGCTAATATCCTAGGTAAATCAGAAACCGAAGTACGCCAGCTTCGTCATGAACTTGGAATAAGGCCGACTTACAAGCAGGTTGATACCTGTGCAGCAGAATTTGATGCGGAAACTCCTTACTTTTATTCATGTTATGAAAAAGAAAATGAAGCTTCACATGATCCCCAGGCGCGCAAGGTGCTGGTCATAGGATCTGGGCCTATACGAATCGGACAGGGGGTTGAATTTGACTATTGTTCAGTGCACTGTGTACGGGCTCTGCGAGAAGCCGGCATAAAAGCCATAATCGTCAACAATAACCCGGAAACGGTCAGTACTGACTTTGATATCTCGGATCGTCTCTATTTTGAACCATTGATATTTGAAGATGTAATGAACATCATAGAACAGGAACAACCTGAGGGAGTCATTGTACAGTTTGGCGGGCAAACTGCAATAAACCTGGCACAACCATTAAGTAATGCCGGGGTGAAAATCATGGGCACCTCGAACGATAGTATCGATAGAGCCGAAGATCGTGACCGCTTTGACAATCTGGTTGAAAAGCTTGGCATTCCCCGCCCGCCTGGAAAGAGCGTTTATTCAGTAGAGGAAGCACAAAAAGCTGCCCAGTACATAGGTTATCCCGTTTTGGTGCGCCCTTCTTATGTGCTGGGAGGAAGAGCTATGGAAATAGTTAACAATCCCGAAGAAATGGCGAAATATATGGAGACCGCAGTTAAGGTAAACCGCGAACACCTGGTATTGGTAGATAAATACTTACTGGGTAAAGAAATGGAAGTTGATGCGGTAAGTGACGGGGAAACGGTAGTCATTCCCGGTATCATGCAGCATATCGAAAGAGCGGGAATACACTCCGGAGACAGTATGGCCGTTTTTCCCTCTTTTGACATCAGCGATAAATTTAGCAATAAAATAATAGACTATACGATTAAACTGGCCCAAGAATTGAAAGTAAAGGGCTTGATCAATATCCAGTTTGTTAAATTTCAAAATGAGTTATATGTATTGGAAGTCAACCCGCGCTCCAGCCGAACGGTTCCTTTTATCAGCAAAATCACCGGTGTTCCATTGGTCAAACTCGCCACGCAAGTTATGCTGGGGAGAAGCTTAGCAGAAATGGGCTATCAGAGCGGACTACTACCTGCGCCGGATTTTTATGCGGTCAAGGTACCGGTGTTTTCATTTGGTAAGCTAGAACAAGTAGATATTACCCTGGGACCGGAAATGAAATCGACTGGGGAGGTCATGGGAATTGACCACTCGCTTAAAATGGCCATTTATAAGGGCTTGATGGCGGCTGGCATAGAGATTCCCAAGCATGGTAACATTGTAGCAACCATTGCAGATCGCGACAAATCAGAGGCTATACCCATTCTGAAAGAGTTTTACCATATGGGATATAAGTTGATTTGCACAGAAGGTACAGCTCAAGCTCTGGCCAGTGAAGGACTAGAGGTTGAGCGGGTCAAGAAAATAGCCGAAGGTTCTCCTAACATAGTGGATTTGATCCGGGATGGTAAAGTTGACTTCTGTATCAATACCTGGAACTATGGAGGCGGTACCTTTTCAGATGGATTCAAAATCCGTCGTGCGGCAGTGGAGTTGAACATTCCCTGCTTAACTTCCCTGGACACAGTGAAAATCATACAACAAGTCAGTCAAGAAAGGGAGCGTTGGAATGATACTCAGATAAAGTCCCTGCAAGAATATGTCAGATGAGAATAACCGGAGGTGAGATAAATGCCAACTTTGGAATCAGCCCTGGTTATCAGTAATAATCAGGTCAGCTCCCATATGTTTGAGATGGAATTAGCGGCGCCTCAAATCGTGCCATTTTGTGAACCAGGACAATTCGTCCATCTACGCGTAAACAGTCTGAATGATCCTTTATTGAGGCGGCCTCTTAGCTTGTATGATGTTGACAAAAAACGAGGTACTATCACCCTGCTGTATAAAGTAGTGGGAAAAGGTACCACCTCTCTAGCTCAGTTACATGCCGATGAATATGTAGATGTTATGGGGCCGCTAGGAAGGCCTTTCAGCTATCCTCCAGCGGGACAATGGGCCATTTTGGTTGGAGGTGGGGTAGGAATCGCTCCTCTCCTGTATTTAGCTAGAAGGTTAAAAGAGAAAAACTATCCTGTAAGGGTTCTCTACGGGACTCAAAGCAGTAGTGAATTAGTGGCCTTGGATAGGTTTCGACAACTGGGAGTTCAGACCGTAGCGGCAACCATGGATGGAGAGGCCGATTATCAAGGACTGGTCACCGATCTTTTGTATCAACAGCTGTCCGGGCAGGAGGTCGAATATCTATACACCTGTGGACCAGAACCTATGATGGCCGAAGTAGCTGAATATGCCCGCCAATATGGTCTTAACGGAGAAGTATCCCTGGAGGAACACATGGCCTGTGGAGTAGGAGCCTGTTTGGGTTGTGCTCGTAAACTGAAAGACAGTGATGAAGGCTATGTCAAGGTGTGTAAAGATGGGCCGGTTTTCGGCTTATATGAAGTGGAACTGGACTTGGCTCCACGGTAATGGTTTTGGTTTGTGATGAAACACCTGTCAGTAAGATAACGAAAGGTGAGGTAGTTCATGCCTAATCAACCCCTCAAGCCAGATAAGGTTGATATGTCCGTAAATCTGGGCGGACTGCAAATGAAAAATCCGGTTTGTACCGCTTCCGGTACCTTCGGATACGGTAGCGAGTACATAGACTACTTTGATCCTGCTCTACTGGGAGCAGTAATTGTAAAAGGGACTACTATGGAGCCACGCGCGGGTAACCCGCCTCCCCGCATAGTCGAAACACCCGCCGGGATGCTTAATGCCATAGGTTTAGAGAACCCAGGCGTAGAGGCCTTTATTAGTCAGTACATGCCTGAATTGCGGGCGCAGGGTGTAACAGTAGTGGCTAATATTGCCGGTAATACTCTGGAAGAATATGGCCAGTTGGCCCAACGCCTGGATCACGTGGAGGGGATTGCTGCGCTGGAGTTGAACATCTCCTGCCCCAATGTGAAGCAGGGAGGATTACAATTTGGTACCGATCCAGATATGGTATACCAGGTAGTTAATATGGTGAAAAGCAACACCCAACTGCCGGTGATCCCTAAACTCAGTCCCAATGTTACCGATATTGTAGCTATTGCTTCAGCCGCCCAGGAGGGTGGTGCTGACGCCCTTGCCATGATCAACACACTGATGGGGATGGCAGTAGACATAGACCGATGTCGACCCACCCTGGCCAATATTTTTGGTGGTTTGTCGGGGCCGGCTATTAAACCTGTGGCTCTGCGCATGATTTACCAGGTTTATCAGCAAGTCAAGCTGCCTATCTTGGGCGGGGGAGGGATCGTTTCTGTTCGTGATGCCTTGGAATTCATGATGGTTGGTGCCTCTGCGGTATCTATAGGAACCGGGATCTTTGTTGATCCCTATTTGCCTTGCCAGGTCATAGATGGATTACAAGAGTATGCTGCACAGCACGGTTTAGCTAGTATCAAGGAGCTAGTGGGAGCAGCTCATCAGGAATGATGGGCAAACCGTTATGAAGAGTATTTACAGGTAACCCCTGATCCGATCTTCAGATGATTTGTAAAGGAGGTTCATTAATGGACGCAAGGGAACGCATTATTTTAGCCCTGGATGTTGATGCCGAGAACAAGGCTTTAGGCTTGGTGGAGAAGCTGATAGGATCGGTGGGGGCTTTTAAGGTGGGTATGCAGCTCTATAATATATGCGGCCCACTTATTGTCCACCGTATTCAGGAACTGGGGGGACGGGTATTTGTTGACTTAAAGTTTCATGATATTCCTAATACGGTAGCAGCAGCCGCTCGAGTAATGACAGCCCTAAACTGCTTTATGTTCAATGTACATGCTGCGGGCGGAAGAGAAATGATGACTGCTGCCGTTCAATCAGTTCAAGAGGAAGCTAGTCGGTTAAACTGCAGCGCGCCATTGGCTTTAGCTGTGACCGTGCTGACCAGCATCTCACCACAGCAGTTACACGATGATATGTTTATTACCAACCGTAGTGTGGAACAAACGGTGGTCGACTGGGCTTTAATGGCTCAGGAATGTGGTATGAGCGGGGTTGTCTGTTCCCCCCAAGAGATTGCTCCGATACGCCAGGCTTGTGGATCAGGTTTTGTAATTGTTACACCGGGTATTCGCCCTCTCTGGTCAGCCAAGAATGACCAAAAACGAATTACCACACCGCGGGATGCGCTCAAGCTTGGGGCTGATTATATAGTAATAGGAAGGCCCATAACAGCGGCACAAGATCCCCGTGAGGCCGCTCAGAAAATAATAGATGAATTGGAGGATCTGTAAATGTTGAATAAACAGGAAGCTATTGAATTATTCAAAAGATCCGGCGCCTTATTGGAAGGTCATTTTCTTTTAACTTCCGGCAGGCACAGTAACCAGTATATGCAGTGTGCCCAGGTTCTTCAATACCCAGATGAAACAGAAAAACTAGCTCGCCATTTAGCCGAAGCTTTTCAGGAAGACCAAGTTGAACTGGTAGTTGGCCCTGCCATGGGAGGAATAATAGTAGCCTATGAAGTGGCCCGCCAGTTGAAAACCCCCGCCATCTTCACCGAGCGTCAGGATAAGGAAATGTGTCTGCGTCGAGGATTCTCCATTCAGCCCGGACAGCGGGTTTTGGTGGTAGAAGATGTGGTTACCACCGGAGGATCAGTTGAAGAAGTGATTCAAGTAGTACAGGAGGCCGGTGGCGAGGTGATCGGGGTTGGAGTTCTAGTGGATCGGAGTGGCGGCCAGGTTGATTTTGGAACCAAAACCCGATCAGTCTTGGATATGGATATACAGTCCTGGGAGGCTGACAAGTGTCCGCTCTGCTCCGAAGGAAAACTACCGGTCATCAAACCAGGTAGCCGTTCGGTGTGAGGGAGAAGCTATGAAAGTATATTTGAACGGACAGGAAATGGCCTTCCAGGAGGGCGGATATCAATATGTTTTTGTTAAGCCCTATCAGAAACATATCGAGGACACCGTGGAGAGACCCCAGGGGAAAATGCATTTGCAGATGTACGATAATGGTGTGCAAATCAGGACTCTGGTTACTGAAAAAGAGGTTAATACCATTATAAATCGCGATATAGTCGTAGACCAAGTCAACAAAAAGATCTATATACTGGAACCCGATACCCAATACGTGCGCGAAGATGACGGCTCAATCAGACTGGTGGATCAATAGGGAAGATGCAAGATGGGTGGCATCCTGAACCATCCTTTTTATTGTCATCCTGAGGGAGAGAAACGACCGAAGGATCTTTCCTGCTGGTGTCAGTAACGATTCTTCGGCTACGCCTCAGAATGTGCAACGTAAACGAAGACTTTTGCTTGTCATCGCACTCTAACGGGCACCACCTATTATAGTCCCTAAGGGAAAAGGTATTAAGGTTGCACCCTTGCGGGCACCACATATTTCAATTCCCTTCAGGAATACTTCATTACTAAGGTTGCACCCTTGCGGGCACCACATATTTCAATTCCCTTCAGGAATACTTCATTACTAAGGTTGCGAGCGGAGCGCGACGATCTCTGCCACTATCTACGGTTTGAGCTTAGAGGTTGCCACACCCCTTTCAGGGGCTCGCAATGACATGATACTTTTTCAGTGGTCGCTTAGATCTTCTTCTTTATCAGCAGTCTGTAGAATAGCTTGTAGTCGCTCAGTACCCGGATTCGTATACAATGTCCAGTGGTTATCATAAATGACCATGCCCGGTTTGGCTCCGCCGGGCTTGCGGACATTACTGCGAAAAGTATAATCCACTGGCACTTTTTGATCCTGTCTAGCTTTGCTGTAATAGGCGGCTAAGAGGGCGGCTTCTTCCAAGCTGTTCTGCGGTACTTCGTCAATGGATGTTAATGTGCGGGGCAGGCGAATGATCACATGGGCTCCAGGTATCTGTCGGGTGTGCAGCCACAAATCGTCGCGATGGGCAGTCTTTAAGGTCAATTGATCATTCTGCCGATTGTTACGACCCACCAATATCTCCAGTCCATCTGAAGATAGGTAACGTCGGGGTGAGCTTTTAGGACGACGTACTTTTTCTTTGCCCTTAGCTCTACGTTCTTTCAGATATCCACCCTTCTCAAGTTCTTCTACGATTTCATCCAACTGGTTCAGATCCTCAGCTTGACTAATAGCCAATATGACCGAATCCAGATATTCGATCTCCGCGGTAGTCTGCTCCAGATAAGTTTGCAGATGTTTAATAGTGGTGCGGCTCTTATGGTAAGCTTTATAATATTTTTGTGCATTGCCAATGGGGGTAAGGCGGGGGTCAAGCTCGATGGTAATCTCTTGGCCGGTATTGAAATCTTCCAGGTGGGCTTCCGTATCCCCTTTTTGCAGTTGATGGGCATAGGCAGTGAGCAGTTCTCCCCAGGTTTTAAGCTGTTCTTTCTCATGAGCCTTGAGTAGGTCTCCCTCTTGAAAAAAGCGTTTTCTCTGGGCCTTGTCCATCCAACCTTTAATAGTTCGGATGAGATTGCTCTGCATAGATTCCAGTCGGAGCTGACTCATTTTGGCCTGATAGAAATGATCAGCAGCCTGATTGGCGGAGGGGAATAACTGGACAGAATCAGTTACTGGCGGCAGGGGAGTAAAATCAACGACCTGCCTGCCTTTATAAATGACGAAAGTTGGACAGGGAGGGTTGGCACCCTTGTTTATTTGACTTAACACAGCATCCAGTAGTATTTGGAATTCGTACTCACCACATTGTTCTACCGGCATATTGGGATCCAGCTGAGCCTGCTGGCATAATTCACGAGCTGCATAGGGGCTTACACCCGAGCAAAGGTTAAAAAGTGACTGGGACAGAGTTGGGGCAGTCCCACCCCACATGCCCGAGGCAAACTGTTCCAGATCAAGAGTGAGAGGATTTACTTTGCCCTGGTCAGGAGGGATCAAGTATTCCCGCCCAGGAAAAACTTCTCGATAGCTGCTGACCTCACTGCCATATCGCTTGATGGCATCTATGATAGTTCCGTTTTCTGGGTTAACCAGAATAATGTTCGAGTGTTTTCCCATTAGTTCAATAACTAACTGACGAGGTTTCCAGTCTCGGAACTCATCCAAAGCCTCGATGGTGAGGTGGACTATGCGTTCGAAACCTGCCTGGCGAACCTCTTTGATCTTTCCGCCTTCCAGGTATTTACGCAGGAGCATACAGAAGGAAGGAGGGGACGTGGGATTGGGGCGTCTCTCGCTGGATAAATGAATACGTGCCCAACGAGCGTTGGCGGATAATAACAATCTGACGGTGCCTTCCGTTGGGGTACGCACGGACATGACAATTTCATCCCTCTCGGGCTGATAGATCTTGTCAATACGAGCATCTTTAAGTTGCTGATCCAACTCGTGGCATATGGCATTTATGGTGAATCCATCAAAAGGCATACTTTTGTTTCTCCTTCGAGCGAAATGGAGGGCCAGGTAAGAACAGCCGGGTACACCCGGCTGTTAAAGCTGATTTATGGCAAAACTTTCTATTTAATAATCAACACCGGGACATTGCTAAGTCGGGTCACCTTATCAGATACGCTGCCAAATACCAGTTCTTGAAATTTATTAATGCGGCGGCTTCCCATGATAATAAGATCAAAATACTGATTGTTTTCAACAAGATCGATAACCAGGGAGGCAGGATCACCGCCAGCTCTCTTCAAGGTGTATTCGATTCCCTGTTCCTTTAACAGGTCTTCGTACATTGTAAGTATTCTTAATGATTCGGACCGTAATTCATCTAGACGTTCTTGGTTACGGAGCTTAGTAATATCTACATCGCCAGTGTTATAAACATTGAATAGAGTAATCTTTCCTACGACACCCTCCTGGACAAGTGTGGCTGCTTTCTCTACAGCTCGGCGGGATTGTTCAGAGTCGTCTACCGGGATCAATACATTTTCAAAAACTGCCATAAAGAACCTCCTAAATTTCTCAAAATAGTGAGCAAGAATTATCGACCGTTATTCGATTATATCAAATCTTGACTGAAGTAACAAAATGGTGAAAACTAGAACCTAAGAGAACGAGGAGGTCAGAGAATGACAGAGAAAACCAGGGTCATTGTGGCTGGCGCATTAGGACGTATGGGTGCCGAAACTGTTAAAGCTATATTGCAGGATAAGGAACTACTGCTGACTGCAGCCGTAGACATTAAGGCCAGAGGTGAGACGGTCAGCGATATTACAGGTTTGAAAGGCTTTTCTGTCACCCTTGAAAACGATCTGGAAAAGGCCCTAGAGGAGACTAAACCTCAAGTATTAGTGGATTTTACCAACCCGCAGGCTGTTTTCAACAATGTGCGAAGTGCCTTGGTGAAGGGAGTTACCTGTGTAGTAGGAACAACCGGATTGAACGAAGTAGAATTGAAACAGTTGGAAAAGCTAGCCCAAGAACATGCTGTGGGAGTGGCAGTGATTCCTAACTTTGCTATAGGGGCTGTTTTAATGATGAAATTTGCCCGGGAAGCAGCCCAGTATTTTCCTGATGTAGAAATAATAGAACTGCACCATGACAAGAAAATGGATGCCCCTTCTGGGACGGCGTTGAAAACCGCCGAACTGATCAGTCAGACTCGCCCTCAGCGTCCTCCTCGCAATATAAGGGAAATGGAGAAATTAGCTGGCTGCCGGGGGGGAGATTTGGATCAAATCCGCATACATAGTGTACGGCTACCCGGCTTGGTAGCTCATCAAGAAGTCATTTTCGGAGGCCTGGGCCAAAGCTTGACTATTCGGCACGATTCCTTTGATCGGGTGGGATTTATGCCCGGGGTGCTAATGGTTATTAAGCGCATGCTGAGCAGACAAGGACTGGTGTACGGCATGGAAAATCTTTTATAATCTGCTAGTTGATTAGGACGGGTCGCACCCGTCTTTTTTTATGCTGCTTTTTAGGTGCAACAACGAGTCCAAGCACCAGCCTAAGAGTAAACACATATAATGCTATTAATTGTGTTAAGATATTTAACCCAAAAGGGGGGCGTGGGTTGAGTTCGGTATTATCTGGACTAAAGGTTGCGGTACTGGGAGGAGACGATCGAGAATTAGTTCTGATCTGCGAACTGGTCAAGATGGGAGCCACGGTAGCGGTAGCGGGATTTCCTAAAGACAAAGTAACCCATGGAGCATTTGGTGTTAGCACGGTTGAGGAAGCCTGCAAAGATGCAGAAGTGGTCATACTGCCACTGCCAGGTACTAATGCTGAAGGAGTGATTCGGGCGGTATATGCCGAAGAAAATTTACTGCTTACGGAAAACGCTATTAAGAGCATTGCGTCCCAGGCGTTGGTCATCATTGGAACCGCCCGGCCTTTCTTAAGAAAGTGGAGTGAGCAGTATGGCTTCACTCTTCTAGAAGTCAATGACATGGATGAATTGGCAATTTTGAACTCCATTCCAACGGCAGAGGGTGCCATCCAAATAGCTATGGAAGAAACACGCCTGGCTATTCACGGAAGCCGAAGTTGTGTTATCGGGTTTGGGCGAGTGGGAATTACCTTGGCCCGCACCTTAAAAGCCATGGGAGCTGAGGTGACTGTGGTGGCCCGCAATCCCGGTCAACTAGCCCGCGCTTATGAAATGAGCTGTGCTCGGGCTGACTACAGCCAGTTACGCGATATTGTGAATAGCACCGATGTCATTTACAATACGGTACCACAGTTAATATTGGATCACTCAATACTGAAATATGCCAATCCAGATTTGCTGATCATCGACCTAGCCACTCAGCCAGGGGGGACGGATTTTGAGGCCGCCAATGCTTTGGGCATTAAAGCTATTTTGGCTCCTGGACTGCCGGGTAAGGTTGCGCCGCTATTTGCAGGTCGGATCCTGGCTGATGTCATTCCCCGTCTGATAATCTCTGAATTGGCCAAAATGGAAAAAAACCTGTTGTTGGTTTCCAAGGAGGTGTGAGTTGGTGATGATGGAGCTAAAGCAACAGCGTTTAAGGGGAGTAAAAATAGGAGTCATCCTGACGGGATCACATTGTACCATCAACGATGTCATTCCAGAAATAAAACATCTTATCGATGAAGGAGCAGATGTACTGCCGGTTTTCTCTTATACCGTGGACAATACTGATAATCGGTTTTATAGAGTAGAGGATTTGAAAAAAACTATTACTGATTTGACCGATCATGAAATCATCAATACTATCGTGGGAGCTGAACCTATCGGCCCCCAGAAACTGTTGGATATAGTAGTTGTAGCTCCAGCTACCGGCAATACTATTGCTAAAATGGCCCATGGTATAGCTGATACCCCAGCCCTTATGGCGATAAAAGCTCAACTCCGCAATCAAAGACCGGTGGTGATCGCTGTTTCCAGTAATGATGCCTTGGGTGTAAATGCCAGTAACATTGGCCTTCTGCTGAACATGAAAAATATTTTCTTTGTTCCATTTCGCCAAGATAATCCTGCTGAAAAAGCGAATTCAGTGGTTGCCTGTATGTCACTTATTACCGACACGGTCATCAATGCCCTGCAGGGACGACAGATCCAACCATTGTTGTTAGGACCGGCATGATTTCTTGAGCAAGATAAACCTGCTGTGTTAGAATGAACCTTAGATGTTTTTGCAGGAGGTTTGTGGAAGTGTCAAGAGGAATACGTTTAGCAGTTGTTGGAGCAACAGGAGCAGTAGGGCAGGAAACGTTAAAAATTCTTCAGGAAAGAGATTTTCCCATCAGTGAACTTATTTGCTTGGCTGATCCCCGTGAAGAGGGGACTATAATAGAGTATAAAGGAGAAGCCCACACGGTTCGGGCTGCCAGCCCTCAGCAGTTTAAGGAGGCCGATGTTGCTTTATTTGCCGTGGGAACCGAAGTCAGTCAACATCTGGCACCTCTGGCAGTAGAATCCGGTTGTACAGTCATAGACAACAGCTATGCTTTTCGACTAGTTGACGAGGTACCTCTGGTAGTTCCGGAAGTGAATCCGCAGGACATCGCTTGGCACAAAGGGATTATTGCCAATCCCAACTGTTCGACTATCATCATGGTGGTAGCTCTGAATCCTATCCATCAGGCAGCCCACCTGACCAGAGTGGTGGTATCCACATACCAAGCTGTCTCTGGGGCGGGTATTGCCGGCTTAGGAGAATTGGAAGAACATACCCGGGCATACTTTGACGGACAGCAGGTGGTTCCGCAAGTATTCCAACATCCCATTGCCTTCAATCTTATTCCTCATATCGACAGTTTTGTTGAGGGGGATTATACTCGTGAAGAAATGAAGTTGGTTTGGGAAACCAGAAAAATATTGCATCATCCTGAGTTAAAGGTAACGGCTACCGCAGTAAGAGTTCCAGTATTCCGAAGTCATTCTGAATCCATCAATGTAGAAACGGAGTCTCCCTTGACTCCCCAGCAGGTTAGAGAGATACTGAGCAATTCGCCGGGAGTAATCGTTCAGGATGATCCCTCCCACAATCTTTATCCCATGCCCTTGTTTACCGCTAATCATGACGAAGTATTTGTGGGAAGAATACGCCAAGACCTGACTTGTGAAAATGGCATCGCTCTGTGGGTGGCAGCCGATCAGATTCGTAAAGGAGCGGCAACTAATGCTGTTCAAATAGCGGAGATGGTGGTTGAACATAATTATTATTAGGACGGTGTAGTTAATTGAAAATAACCGTTCAGAAGTTTGGAGGCTCGTCCCTGGCCAATAGTGAGCAGCGGGATAGAGTATGCCACCTGGTTAAAAAGACCCTGGCATCAGGTAGTTCGGTAGTCATAGTGGTTTCAGCAATGGGGAGAAGACAGGATCCCTATGCTACTGATACTTTAATCCAACTGGTGAAGGATGTTAACCCCCATGTGTCTCCCCGGGAAATGGATATTATCATGTCCTGTGGAGAGATAGTGTCCGGGGTGGTTTTAACAGCCCAGTTGAATTCAGCCGGTATTCCTGCTCGCTTTTTAACTGGCGAACAGGCAGGAATAGTTACCGATGGTGTTTTTAACAACGCCCACATCCAATATATCAACCCACGCAATGTAATAGCCTGCTTAGAAGAAGGTTTGGTTCCAGTAGTGGCAGGCTTTCAGGGTAAAGCTGAGAACGGGGAGTGGACTACACTGGGCCGAGGGGGCAGTGATACTACGGCCAGTGCCCTGGGGGTAGCTTTGCATGCTGAAGTTATTGAGATTTTTACAGATGTAGAAGGTATAATGACCGCTGATCCTCGCATAGTGGATAATGCCCGCTTGCTAGATGCGATCACCTATAACGAAATATGTCAGCTAGCCAGAGATGGAGCTAAAGTCATCCATCCCCGGGCGGTGGAGATAGCCATGCAAAGTGGTGTTCCTCTGCGGGTTAGATCCACATTTTCTGATTCAGCTGGTACTTTGATTACCAACCAGCACCAAGGGCTGCAGGAATCAGTTCGCATTATCCGCGATCGCTTGATAGCAGGGATCACTTATACCTCAAATATCGCTCAGATAAAGATCAATATAAGTGGCCTAAAAGAGAAAAAAGGTATAGAGTTGAAGGTGTTTCAAACTCTGGCTGAGCAAGGGATCAGTATCGACTTTATCAGTGTACAGCCCGATTTAATAATGTTTACCATCCCAACCGATGACTCTGCTCCCACCGTAAATGTATTGAAAAACATAGGCCTTGACCCTGATGTGGAAATGCGCTGCGCCAAAGTAGCGGTAGTGGGAGCCGCCATGACTGGGATTCCTGGTGTAATGGCACGTGTAGTGGAAGCATTGACTGATAACAATATTCCCATTCTTCAATCAGGGGATTCATATACCAATATCTGGTGTCTGGTAAAAAGTGAACATATGGAAAGAGCCGTTAAGGCCCTCCATGATAAATTTGAACTAGGAAATTCTTAACAGGTGGTGATTTGTATGAATATGCCCCGGTTGATAACTGCCTTGATAACGCCTTTTGATGAAAATCTCCAGGTAAATTACACTAAGGCGGCTGAACTAGCCGAATATCTTGTAGAAAACGGCACCCAGGGAATTGTGGTATCTGGAACTACGGGCGAATCTCCTGTGCTAACTGAAGGGGAAAAGTTGCGCTTGTTTTCAGTGGTAAAAGCTCAGGTTGGAGATCGTGCCTCAGTGTGGGCCGGGACAGGAAGCAATGATACTCAACATTCCCTGGAACTGAGTCGTAAAGCTGAACAAATCGGTGTTGATGGACTCTTGTTAGTGAGCCCTTACTATAATAAACCCAGTCAAGAGGGACTTTATCAGCATTTTAGGGCTGTGGCTGAAGCCGTTAGCCTACCCGTAATGGTCTACAACATTCCCAGCCGAACCAGTTGTAATATTCTGCCTGAGACCATGGGCAGATTAGCAGATATTGACAACATTGTCGCGATAAAAGAATCGAGCGGGGATATGAACCAGGCTTCACAGTTAGCTCGATTATTACCAGATGAGTTCAGAATCTATTCTGGGGATGATTCTCTAACACTTCCAATGATGGCCCTTGGAGCATATGGAGTCGTAAGCGTTGCTTCCCATCTAGTGGGTAAAGATATCCTGCGTATGATCGTTGCTTATAATAATGGTGATACCAGGGAGGCGACCCGTATCCATCTGGAGTTGTTCCCTGTTTTTAAGGGCTTGTTTATTACTACTAATCCGGTTCCCTTAAAGGGAGCTATGAATATGCTAGGCATGGAGGTTGGAGGAGTACGACTTCCCCTGACCGGGCCCAATGAGCAGGAAAATGAAGTTATAAGAGATATGTTAGTTGCCAAGGGACTTCTGTAAAATGTTTCTGGGCAAATAAGATCCTCGGCCGATGATCGAACGGACATTGGCACGAGGCTCTTTTTTTAGTGGGATCTTGTAGCTGGGGCAGCTTGTTTAGTTGTAAGACCCAGGGCTATGGGCTATAATAATCACAGCGATTGATACGAGCGGAATTGAAAACTAAATAACAAGGAGGTGAAACGATGTCTGATAATGAGAGTATTCATCTGATTCCTCTGGGCGGTATGGGGGAAATCGGAAAAAATATACTGGCAATTCGTTATCGGGATACCATTGTTGTCATTGATACTGGACTGATGTTTCCAGAAGAAGAACTTCTGGGAATAGATGTTGTTATTCCTGATATTACTTATCTGATAGAGAATCGGGATAAGGTAAAAGCGATTCTTTTGACCCATGGTCATGAGGATCATGTAGGAGCGCTACCCTATGTATTAAAAGAACTTCCCGTTCCAGTTTACGGAAGTAGACTAACCATGGGAATTGTGGAAGGAAAACTACGGGAACACAACTTAGATTGCGATTGCCTGAGGGTAATCAACCCTCGGGATATTATTAAAATTGATGACCTGGAAATTGAGTTTATTCGTGTGAGCCATAGCATTCCTGATGCTATGGGCATAGCGATACACACACCTATAGGCATAATTTTGCATACAGGTGATATTAAGCTTGATCAGACTCCAGTGGATGGACAAGTGGTAGATTTTCGCAAACTGGCTGAACTGGGAGAAAAAGGAGTACTGGTGTTCCTGGGAGACAGCACCAATGCGGATAAGACGGGCTTCACTATGTCTGAAAAAGTAGTGGGAAATACTTTCGATGACCTGTTCGGTAAATGTGATGGGCGTATTATTATCACTACCTTTGCTTCCAATGTACATCGTATACAGCAAGTCATTAACACCGCTCAAAAATATGGTCGCAAAGTATGTGTTATTGGTCGCAGTATGGTCAATAATGTTAAGATATCTAACGAATTAGGCTATATGACAATTCCAGAGGATATCCTTATAGAGCAGGAAGACATTAGCAAGTATCCCCCCAACAGAATTGTAATTGTTACCACAGGTTCGCAGGGTGAGCCCATGTCAGCACTGACCAGGATGGCTACAGCTGATCATCGCTGGGTAGGTATCGAACCGGATGACACCGTAATAATTTCGGCTACACCCATTCCCGGTAACGAAAAATTGGTGGCTCGAACTGTTGATCTGCTTTTCCGACAGGGAGCAGAGGTAATATATGAAAAAAGTATGGGAGTACATGTTTCCGGGCATGCCTCCCAAGAAGAACTAAAAATCTTACTCAACTTGATCCGGCCTAAGTTCTTTATTCCAGTTCATGGAGAATACCGGCATCTTATGAAACATGCCCGCATAGCTGAGAGTCTGGGTATACCTCGTTCTAGAATATTTGTAGCTGAGAATGGACAAGTCATTGAGGTAAGTCGCAAAAAAGCCAGCATCGCGGGCAAAGTTACAGCTGGCAAGGTGTTGGTAGACGGATTGGGAGTAGGGGATGTCGGGAATATCGTTCTGCGAGATCGCAAGCAACTTTCCCAGGATGGGATCATGATAGTGGTGGTTACCATTCAAAAAGAGACCGGCGAAGTGCTGGCAGGCCCAGACATAGTAACCCGTGGTTTCGTGTATGTTCGTGAGTCTGAACAACTGATCGAAGACGCTCGGGAACGTGTCAAAGAAGCCCTGGATAACTGTGGACAGCATGGGATCACTGAGTGGGCTGTTATAAAGGCTCAGGTTCGTGACCGTCTGGGCAAACATCTTTATGAGAAGACTGGAAGAAGGCCCATGATACTGCCAATAATAATGGAAGTCTAATAAATAAAGGCTGATGCTCTGCAAATAAATCGGCCTTTTACTTTGGTCAGTAGGATCCTTGCGCTCTAGACTTTTGTACTAGAAAAAATATTGGCAACCCGTCCGCAATTGGATGCGGGTCACAGATTATCATGACCCCCGTTAAAACATGGTTTTAACGGGGGTTTAGTGTTGCCTATGATTAGATAACATAAGGTTATTATTTGCGGGAGCGTGTGCCGAATCTGAGAACGGAATTACCGATAGACTTAGCAGAATGACCCCCCTAGGATCATCTTTCTTCTGCTGTTATCTACTCTGCAACAACTAATTCCCATTTTTGAGATAGCCCATTATCAGGTGTTTTCATTATCTGCTCAGCTCTGTCTAAGTCGACCGGCAGAGTCATTTTTGCATATTTGCCATTTTTATCCCCAAACCCTATGATGGTTATCCCCCGATCTCCGGGTTTTCCACGTTTTTTCAAGCTGGCACAATGTTTGCGTTATAAAGGGCAAGCGAAGAAAGTGCCAGCATTTTTGGTGTTTGGTTAAGAAGTTAAATTAATTCGCGCCACAGATAGTTAAGGAGGGGAGGGGGAAGATGGAGCGTATTTTGCCGTTTCATCCGAACACGAACTGTTTTGCAAGAACTTGGGCTGTATTCTTACGGTTATGACTACTACTCAGGATATAAAATATCGCGATTGATTGTCGAGACCCTGGTGCAGACCATATTTGCAGGTATTTCAGAAGTCAATCGTGGTATGGGACTTAATTAGACGTCGGGCTGGACGTTAAGTGAGCCCGTATTAGGAAAGGGGGATATGGATAATGAGAAAAGTAGCAGTATTAGGCATGGGACACAGTCAATTCTGCTTTAATTCACCCCGGACTCAGGTGGAACTCATGTCTGAGGTAGCTTTGGATGCCATTACGAGCTCTAATTTAATTGCTAAAGATATTGAAGCAGCTTTTATCGGTAATTGTTTGGGAACTATTGCTGAAGGTCAGGCCACCATACAGCAGTTTGCCGTTAATGATATGGGGTGCTTGAATATCCCAGCCTTGCGCTATGAAGGAGCCTGTGCTTCAGGCACCATTGCTGTTCGGGAAGCCTTTATGCACGTAGCTGCCGGTCATTATGATGTTGTTCTGGTGGCTGGGGTAGAGAAAGCCACTGCCTTAGGAACACCTTTGGCTACCCGCTGTTTTTCCATGGCTGGTGATTCTCGCTATGAATACCCTTCCGGTTATACCTTCCCAGCTGCCTTTGCACTATTAGCCCATCTATATGCTAGTCACTACAATATTCCTTTACCCAAATTAAAGGAGCAGATGGCGGCCGTATCAGTCCAATCTCATTTTTACGGCAATAAAAACCCCTTAGCTCAGCTTCGGTTTGAAATCACCGCCGAGGATGTACTAAACAGTTTTATGGTATCTACGCCTATCCAGCTGCACGACTGCTGTCCTTTTACTGATGGTGCAGCAGCGGTAGTTTTAGCTTCAGAAGAAGTGGCCAAGAAGATCTATAGTAAACCCTGCTGGATTACCGGTGTTGGTTTAGCCACCTCTGGTCAGTTGAGCTCACAGTATCGTTATTTACCGCGCTTGCGCGCCCGGGAATTATCCGTGGAAAAGGCTTACAAAATGGCTGGCATCGGACCTCAGGATGTAGATGTATGCGAACTGCACGACTGCTTCAGTATTGCTTCGTTAATAGCCTCTGAAAGTCTGGGGTTTTTCGAGTTCGGTACCGCTGGAGAAGCTTGGCTGAAAGGCGAGACCAAAGTTGACGGCAAAATACCCATCAACATTTCCGGAGGTCTTAAATCAAAAGGGCATCCTATCGGAGCTACGGGAGTTTCCCAGCTTTATCATATTTGCAAACAGCTTCGCAATGAGATGGTGGATCTAGGATTGCAGGTGGAAGGAGCTCGCACCGGATTAGTGGACACTCTGGGCGGGGACGGATGTCTTTGTCACTTGGTAGTGCAGAGATAGGAAGGAGGATGCCATATGGATTACAAGCTTCCATTTAAGGAATATAACCGGGCTTTACGCAAATCCAGGCTGCTGGGTTTGAGATGCAACTCCTGCGGAGCTATTACCTGTCCGCCCAAAATGAGCTGTCAGGAGTGCACTGGATTAGACCTGGAAGTCACTGAATTGAGCGGCAAAGGATCTATCGTAACTTATACTACTAGTTTTGGCGCTCCTCAGGGACGCGAAAATGAGCTACCCTATACCATTGTGATAGTACAGTTGGATGAAGGCCCTTGGATTATGGGCAACCTGATCGACATGGAAACCGATAAAATAACTTTTGATATTATCGGCCGCCGGGTAAAAATGGGCAGCCGGGTATATCCGGGAGATGTTTATTCTGCCGGTGCTTCGGCTCGCCCCGTTTTTAGTTTCGATGATCAAATATGATCACTCTTAAAGCAAAGGGGGAATCATTATGTCCCTGCCCTTGGAAGGAATAAGGATATTAGATTTGTCCATGTATTTGCCCGGACCGTTTTGCACTCAACTTCTGGCCGATTTCGGTGCTGAGGTGATCAAGATAGAGGAACTGAGCGGTGAATGGGGCCGCCAGGTTTACCCGGCTATAGGTGACAAGAGTGCACTGTTTTATGCGGTCAACCGTGGTAAAAAGAGTTTGGCCGTCAATCTCAAAACAGAAGTGGGGAAAGAAATATTCATAAGTCTGGCGCGGAATGCCGATGTAATAGTAGAACAGTTCAGACCTGGGGTTATGGATAGATTGGGGCTGGGTTATGAAGTCATTTCCCGAGTAAATCCGCAGATAATATACAGCTCGATAAGCGGCTATGGGCACAGCGGGCCTCTTAAAAAAGCTGCTGGACACGATCTAAATTATTTGAGTTTGGCAGGTATTACAAGTCTAACCGGGACTAGAGACCAGCCGGGTATGTCTGGAGTGCAGATAGCGGATCTGGCAGGCGGATCCCTATCAGCGGTCATCGCTATCCTCTTGGCCCTATTGGCACGAGGAAAAATTGGCCGGGGACAGTATTGTGATATAGCTATGCTGGATGGGGCTATAAGTCTCCTGGCCTACAGTCTGGCAGAGTGGTCAGGTCTGGAAAGGCTGCCGGCATGTAATAGGGAAATACTTACCGGTGGTTATGCTTGTTACCAGATCTATGCTACCGCCGATAAAAACTATGTCAGTCTGGGAGCAGTAGAAGCTAAATTTTGGCGGAGATTCTGTGAACGGATTGGTAGGCCAGAGTATATACTTTATCAGTGGGACAGTAGCCGTCAGGCGGAGATACTCACTGACATTCGAGCTATCATGGCGGGGAAAACTCGTCAGGAATGGGTGGATTTCTTTGCTGAAGATGACATCTGTTTTACTCCGGTACTGAATCTGCAAGAAATGACACAGCATCCCCAGGTAAAGAACCGGGAGATGATCATAAAGATGGAAAATGTTCAGGGGAGCGGCAAGGACATGATGCTGACGGGCAGCGCTGTCAAATTGTCTCACACGCCAGCTGTTATTGAGCCGGTTTTTCCCGAAATAGGGGAACACACTGATGCTCTTCTGCAGGAGATCGGTTATTCTTCCCGAGAAATAGCCAACTTAAAAGACAAAAAGGTATTGGCTTAACAATCATAATCAACCAACCAGCGACCTTCTGAATCATTAATTTATTGGAGCTACAATGGAAACAGTTGTAGCTCCCTTTTTGTGCGCCCGGCATGGGCGCAGTCTAATGGGTGAAAGTCCCTAGTGCGGGTTGATAGTGCCAAGCACATAGCC
>ENA-UOUL01000647-UOUL01000647.1-bioreactor-metagenome-genome-assembly--contig:-NODE-647-length-58158-cov-5.980510_pt1 | contig 58158 bp, 46 predicted proteins | sample MGYA00249838_ERZ747220 | MGnify/ENA primary metagenome ERZ747220 (study PRJEB28778, sample SAMN05720191) | bioreactor metagenome | isolation source: Anaerobic biogas reactor | place: USA:Washington... | reverse complement strand
GCCGAACGAAGAAACCATTTTCATCAACGAGGAGACGCTCTGGTACGGACCCTGGCGTGACCGGCACAACCCGGACGCGCTGCGCATGCTGCCCGATATCCGCCGCTATCTGCAGGAAGGCGACCCGGCCCGCGCCCAGTTCTACGGCCGCATGGCCTTGACCTCGACCCCCAAGTACATGAACCCCTACCAGCCGGTCGGCGACCTGCGCATCTGCCTGCTCGACCACCAGTACCCGGTCGAAGACTACAGCCGCACCCTCGATCTGCGCCAGGCGATCGCCGAAGTCAGCTATGTCCAGCGAAACGTCCGCTACCGACGCGAGCATTTCGTCAGCCAGCCGCACCAGGTGCTGGCGATCCGCCTGACAGCCGGCGCGGGGCAGAAACTGACCGTCAGCGCCAACATCAGCCGCAAGCCTTTCGAGGAAATGACCGCCAGGCTCGATGCCAGGACCGCCGCCAATTGGGGCCAGTGCGGAGCCGGCGGGGTTCACTATTTCAGCGCTGTCCGGGTCGTCGCCCGGGGCGGCCGCACCGGTGCCATGGGCGATTTTGTCTACGCCGAGGAGGCGGACAGCGTCGATTTCTTCCTGGCGGCCGCCACGGACTTCGACGGACGGAAGGACTTTCGCGAGCGCTGCCTGGCATCGCTCGATACCGCCGGGCAACTGGGCTACGAGCACCTGCGCCAGGCCCATGTCGCCTGGCACAGCGATCAGTTCGACCAGGTCGAGCTGAACCTGGGCGAGGACGCCCCGGCTGATGCCTTTACGCCGCAGCTGCTGTCCGAGCTTAAAAAGGACGGCCGCCACGCCCGCTTTCTTTCAGAGCTGCTGTTCCACTTCGCCCGTTACCTGCTGCTGGCCAGTTCAATCGGCTGCCTGCTGCCGGCCAACCTGCAGGGCATTTGGAACGGCGAGTACACGCCGCCCTGGGAATGCAAATTCACGATCAACATCAACACCGAGATGAACTATTGGTTCGCGGACGGCTGCCGGCTGTCCGGCTGCCTGGAACCGCTTTTCAGCCTGATCGACCGCCTGGTGGCACGCGGGCGCGAAACCGCCCGCCTGATTTACGGCTGCCGCGGCTTTTGTGCCCACCACAACACCAACGCCTGGGCCAACACGGATATCGAGGGCATCTTCGATGCCTCGCCGGTTTGGCCGATGGGCGGCGCCTGGCTGTGTTTCCACCTCTACGAGCACTACCTGCACAGCCAGGACCGCCAATTCCTGATCCAACGGGCGTTGCCGGTCATGCGCGAGGCAATCTTGTTTTTCCAGGACTACCTGTTTGCCGGTCCGGATGGCAAGCTGCTGACCGGACCGTCCTTATCGCCGGAAAACACGTACCAGACGGCCGATGGGGTCAAGGCCGCGCTCTGTCTGGCACCGGAATCCGACTTGCAAATCCTGCGTCAGCTTCTGACCTGGTACCTGGACGGCTGCAGCCAGGCAGGGTGTGAAGACGGGACGGCAGCGGCGGCCCGCGACATGCTGAACCGGCTGCCGGAGACGAAAACCGGTGCCGACGGGCGGATACTGGAATGGCAGGAAGACGTCACGGAAACCGAGCCGGGGCACCGCCACCTGTCCCACCTGATCGCCCTGCATCCCGGCTGCCAGATCCACGAGGACACGCCCGAGCTGTTCCGGGCAGCGGAAAAAACCTTGGCCACCCGCCTGGAAAACGGCAGCGGCCATTCCGGCTGGAGCCGCGCTTGGGTCGTCTGCCTGTACGCGCGTTTGAAAAACGGCCGCCAGAGCGGCTTTCACTTGACTGAGCTGCTGCGCCACTCAATTCACGACAATTTGCTGGACATCCATCCGCCTTTCCAGATCGACGGTAATTTCGGTGCGGCTGAGGGCATCAAGGAGATGCTCGCGCAAAGCCACCGCGGACTGATCGATATCCTGCCCGCCTTGCCGCCGGACTGGCAGCAGGGCCATGTGCGCGGAATCGTTTTGCGCGGCAACATAAAGGCCAACCTGTCCTGGTCAAACGGTCGGCTGGACCAGCTTGACCTGATGGCCGGCGACGACCGCCAGGTGGCGGTGCGTTATGGGACGTGCACGCAGACGGTCCGTCTCAACGCCAACGAATGGACCGAAGTCAAAATTTGTGACTAAGGGCTGTTAAGAAAGGAGCAGCTCTTTTCTTCGAGAAATTGACAAGGCTGGTCAATCTCTCGGGGAACCTATAGCGCTGCTTATTGATGAACAGTCCCTAGTTCCGGGGCGGCGGGACAGGCTCGCCGCAAGCGACGGCCGTGATCAGGCGGCGGTAGTAAAGGTACAGCTTGAGCGGGACGTCGAACGGGATGGCGTGGTCGATGTGCGGGATGTACCCGCCCCGCTCGATCAGCTGCGGCACCTTGCCCATCACTTCGTCGTAGATGGCCTTTTCGTTTTGTGCCAGCACGCGCTTGTCGATGCCGCCGAACAAGACCAGGTCGGGGTAGGCCTGGCGCAGGCGGAGCATGTCGTTGCCCGCGGCGATCTCGCAGGGTGAAACGCCGTCGACACCGGCCTCCAGCCAGAGCGGGATCAGTTTTCCGGGATATCCGTCGCAATCGACATAGACAAAGCGGACGCCGTGACTTTTAAGATAGGCGATCAGGCGCGTGTAATGCGGCAGCATGAAACGGCGGAACAGTTCCGGGGAGATCATCGGGGCCAGCTTGTAGGCCATATCTTCCTTGAGCTCGACCATATCGATCTGGATCTGGCCGATGCCGCGCTCCAGGGTCTTGATGCAAAAGTCGGTCAGGAATTCGAACATCTCGTCGACCAGTTCAGGCTGGTCATAAAAGGCCAGGCAGAGGTTCTCAAAGCCCATCCAGTCGCGTGCGGTCCAGAACAGGAACGGGATGCTCAAGTGGCTGGCGACGGGCGCCAGGTCGAGCATGGCCGCGCGTGCGGGCCAGTTGTCCGGGTAGCGGCCGTCAGATGCGCTGTCGTAGCGTTCCTTGATGGCCAGAAAGCCATCCCGGTCCTCGACCGGAAACTTGAGCCAGGTGCGCGTGACGAAACCGGGGTTGTCCTCCTGGGAAAAATCCTTGCGGATCGCGCCCAGCCGGTCCTGCCAGATCTTATAGCCCCCGTCCTGGGAAATCACCTTCTCCTCGAAGGAGGGGTAAAGCCCCATGTTGATCGGGACATTGAGGTAAAACGGATCCAGATCTAAAAACACCGGTTGGGAGACATCCGGGGGATAACCCTGGCGGATCCACTCGCGCATGGTCGCCTTGCGAACCGACCACTCGATGAGCGGAATCCGGTCTGTCGGCTGAAAGGCAAGGGTGCGCAGCAAGCGTTCTCGGCTGTTCATGGTCATTACCTGCTTTCCGGGCCCGACCGCGGATCGTCGCAGCCCATATGGACTGGCCGGGCCAATGTGCCTGTCGTCATTATAGCGGCGCGGCAACCGGCCCGTCTTCAAGCAGATTGTCTTTTTTCAGCCGAAACTTGCTTATCTTGCGCAATGTGTCAGCGATACCAGCCTTTTTGGCGAACCACGTCCAGGGCCGCCAGGTAGTTGTCGGTCGAAGCGCCGAACTGGACCGAGTTGGTCGAACCGAAGATAAAGCCGCCGCCGGGCATCAGGATCTCAAGGTTGCGCGCGACCTCGCGGCGGGCCTCCTCGGGCGTCCCGTCGATCAGGGTCTCGCATTGGATGCCGGTCCACAAAGCCAGCTGATCGCCGAAGCGTTCCTTTACCTTTTCGTTGGCCATCCCGGCGGATTCCTGGATCGACTGGTAGCCGCGGTAGCCGGCCGCGACAAAATCAGGCAGAACCGACCAGATGTTGCCGCAGCAGTGGAAAAAGGGGATCATCCCCTGTTCGGCCGTATAGGTGTTGACATCGCGCATCAGGGGCACGTACAGGTCGCGGATCACCTCCGGAGACATGATCGTGCCTGTGTTCATGCCGAAATCGTGCCCCTGCATGCAGATCAGGACCTGGTGCTGCCGGCACAGGTCGATCATCAGCTGGTTGCGCAAGACGGCATAGCGGTGCAGCTTTTTGATCTGCTCCGGCGCGATCAAGGGCAGGATCAGGGCATGGGTCTGGTCGCCGCCGAACGGGCTCATCAGGGCTGAATAGATGTCGATGTTGCGGAACACGATCGCCTTTTCACGCCCGTAGCGCTCGCCGATCCAGGCGACGAGCTCGAAACGGGAGCGGTCAAAATCGGCCAGGCGCTCGATCATCGCGTCGACTTCCTCGTCGCTGATTTCCTCCCGGGCCGGGCTCTGGCGGTAGGACATGATCGAGTCGTTGCTGGCGGCGTACTTGTAGCGGTTGCCCTGGCTGTCCTCCCAGAGGCCGTCGCCGATCTTGCGCGGCGGATCCTCCACCCGGTAGCCCTTGGGCGGCACCATGCCGACCGTGATGAGGTCGTAATCCAGCGTCTCGATCAGTTCAGCGCAGTCCTGTTTCAGGGATTCGACGACGTCGTCGCGCCGGCCCTCCCAGAGGGCGATCGTCTCATCCTTGCGGTTGCGCCAGTAGGTATGGCGGCCGATGATCCGGCTGACATGGTCGTGGTCGATACCCCACTCCCCGACCGGCACCCGGTCCGGCTCCTCGTGGCTGATCGTCCGGAGCACCCGTTCTTTGCTGTTCATAGATTCCGACCTCCCGGCATGGCAAACCTGTGTTCGCCGACTGTTTCTCGGCCTATCATCGCAGGATGTCGGCCGGTTGGCAAGTCTTAGCCGTCGATCCCGGCCGCTTCGAACACGGCCGTCCTAAAGCCGGCGTAGTGGTTTTCCTTATAGTACTCGCCCAGATAATAATAAACGTCCTGGTTCTGGTCGTAGAGATAGAAGAAGTCGTGCCCCTGGGAAAAAAGGCTGTACATCTCGCCAGACCGTTCGAGGTCGATCATGCGGGACAGCGGCAGGTCGGAGGTCATCGCCGGGTCCTGGACCGGGCATTCCAGGCGGATCTGGACCAGGCTGGCGCGAATGGCCGCGATCCCGGTCGGGTCTGTGACCTGCTTGTCGCTTTGCACCTCGATGCGGTCCGTCCCATAGGTTCCGGTATAGATGACCGCGCGCAGCGCGTCGTCGCCCGGAAACGGCACCAGGCCGGCCAGCGCGTCCGGCATGTCGTAATGGAACACGGTCTGGCCCAGGCAGCTGCCGTCAACGATCAGGGCGTATTCGGAGGCGCCGGGCCGGAGCTTGAAGACATAGCCCGTGACCGTGAAGGATCCGGCACCGAGCCGGGGACAGGCAAAGGTGAACGGTTCATCGTAGCTAAATGTTAAAAGGTCCGCCTCCGGCCCGATGTCTTCTTCTGTCCAGATGTGGAAATAGTAGACCGGATCCTGCATGATTTTGCCGCCGTTGGCCTGGTGGATCCACCAGTTTTCCCGGACGGCCGCATAGAGCGCGGCGAAGTCATCGCCATCCTTCGCAAAGCGGACCGTCTGCCCTGCCATCTGCAGCTCGATCTGGTCTGGTTCCTTGAGATCGGCCTGGGGGTAGGTCTTGAGGATGCCGGCGGGAATGCGCTGAGCGGCGGGAGACGAAGACGATACGCCAGTTTCTGCCGGCGGATTGGCCAAAAGGCATCCGCCCAGGACAACGGCCGCAACAAGCGCCAGAGCGGTCAGCCAGGCCGCCGGGCGGCGAACCTTGAGAATCTGACGGATGCGCAGCCGGGCGCTGTTTTCACCAAAGGCCAGCGGACTGGCCAGGCGGCTGCGAACCTCGGCAAAGCGCATCAGGGCGGCTGCGTACAGCTTGCGGCCGTCCGGATCCAGCGCGCGCACCACGCGGTCGTCGCAGGCCCGCTCCATGTCCCGGGTCATCAGCTTGTAGCTGAGCCAGACCAGCGGATTGAACCAGTGCAGGGCCAGGACCAGGTATGAAAGCGGCTTGACCCGATGGTCCTGGCGCCGGATGTGCGCCCGTTCGTGCGCAATCACCAAATCGCGCTGCCTCTCATCCAATGCGGCCGGCAGGTATATTTTGGGCCGGACGATGCCGGCGACAAAGGCGGTGTCGAGCCGGTCGCTGCAAAAAAGTCCGTCACCGATCCGGATTGCGAAGCGGACATGGCGGAAGAAGCGCAGCCCCGTCCATGCGGCCGACAGGAGCAGGACGATGACGCCGGCCAGCCAGAACCAGGCTAAAACATCCAGCCACGGTTCGAGCGATCCGGCAGCCGTCTCCGACCGGACGACCTTGGTCAGGACGGTGTTGACCGCGCGGTCGACCGCGGGGATCCGGCTCGCGATGGCGGGCTGTGCGCCCTGGAGCAGCATCGGGCTGACGGTCCGGGCGCTCGGGATCAGCGCAAGCTGGCTTTCGAAGGAAAAAGGCAAAACCAGCCGGAGCAGGACAACCAGCCAGAGGGCATAGGACAGCGATGCCGGAAAACGCCTGAGCAGGAGACGCAGCAGCAGGACGGCCAGGATTACATAGCTGGCGGTCAGGCTCATGTTGACGATTTCGAGAAAGACGCGCGTGATCATGACTCGGCCTCCTCAATCAGGCGCTTGAGCGCCTCCAGTTCATCCGGCTTCAGCCGGCGGCCTTCCAAAAACGCGGCCAGGAAGGCGGGAACGGACCCCTGGAACGACTGCTGCAGCAAGGCCTCGCTCTCCTGCCGCTGCAGGTCTCCTCGTGATATGAGCGCCGTAACGGTCGCATTTTCGTTTTTAAGCAGATGCTTGTCCGCCAGCTTGCGGATCATGTTGAAGGTGGTCGGTTTCTTCCAGCCCAGCGTCTCCTGGCAGATCCGGGCCAGTTCGGTCGATTTGACCGGCTCTCGGGCCCACAGGATCTCCAGAAAACGCTTTTCGGCGTCGAACAGTTCCAGCTTGTCCATCTGTCGTCCTCTTTCGATACGGGTTTGTCTCGACAAACCTCATGGACAGTCTAGCACCGGGGCCGCCCGCTGTCAACCGGGACCGGTAGTCGTGCCGGCGCATCCCCGCTATAATGGCAGAAAAGGACAGACTTGGCCGGGAGGTGCGACATGGCACGAAAAAGACGTTGGGGAGACCGCAAAGACGGACGCAAACTGCGCACGCTCTCGCCCTACGATACGGTGTCCCCGTATATCATGGTCACGCGCAGTGACGCCCAGAACTACCTGTCCGACCAGTTCGAGACCACGGCCGCGGACCATTTCGTGCACCAGAAGCGCCAGGAGGGCCTGGTCGATTTCGGCATCTTGCATGTGATGCTGGCCGCTTACGTGCGCATGCTGTCGCAAAAGCCGCGCATCAACCGCTTCATCGCCGGCCAGAAGGTGTTTGCCCGGTATAACATCGAGGTCAACATGGCGGTTAAGCGCCAGCTCAAGGCAGACGAGACCAACACAATCGTCAAGGTCATTTTTGAACCGGCCGACACCGTCGCCGATGTCTACAACCGCTTCCAGGAGGCGCTGGCCAAGGCGTTCGCGGACACCGAGAACGATTTTGACGTGACGGCGCGGGTTATTAACCTCATCCCCGGCCTGCTCAAGAAATTTACGGTCTGGCTGCTGCGCCTGCTCGACTATTTCGGCCTGCTGCCCGCCGCCCTGCTCAAGGTCAGCCCCTTCCACGGCTCGATGTTCATCACCTCGATGGGCTCGCTGGGCATCCCGCCGATTTTCCATCACCTCTACACGTTCGGCAATGTGCCGGTTTTCATCGCCTTCGGCGCCAAGCGCTACGCGCAGGAATGGAACAAGCAGGGGCACCTGGTCCGGCGAAAATACATCGATTTCACCGTCGTCACCGACGAGCGCATCTGCGACGGCTTTTATTTTGCCTCAGGACTCAAGCTGATGCGCCAGTTCCTGGCCAATCCCGCCGTTCTGGATTTACCTCCGGAGCAGGTTGTGGCCGATATCGACTGAAGGGCGGATACAAGACATGCTGGGTGTGATCATGAACGCGGCGGCGATCGTCGTCGGCTCGCTGCTGGGGCTCTTGCTGCACAAGGGGATCAAGGAATCGTTCCGCCAGACCATGCTGGACGTGACGGCGCTGGCGGTCGTGGTGATCGGGATCATCGGGGCGATCAAGACGCAGAACGTGCTGCTTTTGGTGATCAGCCTGGTCATCGGCTCTTTTCTGGGGGAAGCGATGCGCATCGAGCACCGGCTCAACCAGCTGGGACACTGGATCGAGTGCCGCCTGACCCAGGGCGGCAGCGGCCTGACCCGGGGCTTCGTGACCGCCAGCCTGGTGTTCTGCGTCGGCTCGATGGCCATCGTCGGCTCGATCGAGAGCGGAATGACCGGCAACCACGGCACCTTGCTGGCCAAATCGATCCTCGACGGCATTTTCTCGATCTTCTTCGCTTCGACGATGGGGATCGGGGTGGCTTTCTCCGCCCTGCCCGTCCTGCTCTACGAGGGCTTGCTGACGCTGTCGGCCGCCGGCCTCAAGCCGTTGCTGACCGAGCCGATGATCGTCGAGCTGACCGCGGTCGGCGGCGTGCTCATTCTGGCGATCGGCATCAACCAGCTTCAGTTAAAGAAGATGAGCATCGGCAACATGCTGCCGTCCGTCTTCGTCCCGGTGCTCTATTTCGCCCTGACACAGCTGTTTTAGTATCGTTCTTATCATCCTTCTTTTCATCAGTCCAGGGCATTTATTTTCCGGCATTACACAACAGCCGGTTTCGCGTGTCCCTGGGACGGTCCGGAGCGCAACCGGGTTGGTTGGCTCGATAAAAAATGGTATAGTGAATCTACAAACGGTAACATATCTCAAGGCAGCCTGTTGCCAGCACTGTTAAGATCAGGTTAATCGGAACAGGAAAAGCGCGTTTTGGCCATCCTGTTCCGCAGACAAGGAGGCGACGCCATGAATCCCCAAGAGATGATGAATAAAATCGAAAAGATCCTCGACGATGCCCACGCCGGCATATTGGCCACGGTCGATGCCGAAGGCCGCCCGCGCCTGCGCTGGATGACACCGGTCATCCTGTCCCAGTGGCCGCAGACGCTGTTTGCGGTGACCGCGCCCCAGTTTCCCAAGGTGGCCCAGCTCGATGCCCAGGGTCAGATCGAATGGATGATTCAGACCCGCGCGCTGGACCAGGTGGTCAACGTGCGCGGCCGGATCAGCGTGGTTGACAACCCGTCCCTCAAGGCCCAGATCACGGAGGCGATCGGGCGCCGGCTGGCCGTTTTCTGGAAAGTCAACGCCAGCAGCACGGATTTCGTCATCCTGGAGACCGAGATCGAGGAAGCCTGCTGGGCGATGCCGCTCAAGGGGGTCAAGGAAGTCGTCCGGTTCGGACAGCCCGGGGGTGAGACGGCATGAGAACGATCGAGCACATCAAGGAATTCGAGCCTGATTTTCTGCGAAAGCTGCTGCAAGACATGCTGCTGATCCGCCGTGTCGAGGAAAAGGCGGCCCAGATGTACGGCCTTCAGAAAATCGGCGGGTTTTGTCACTTGTATATCGGCCAGGAAGCCGTAGCGGTCGGATCGATCGCCGCGCTGGACCTGGCCAGGGACTATGTCCTGACCGCCTACCGCGACCACGGCCACGCCCTGGCCTGCGGCATGGAGCCCAATGCCCTGATGGCCGAGCTCTACGGCAAGCAGACCGGCTGCTCAAAGGGCAAAGGCGGGTCGATGCACCTCTTCGACGCCGACAAGCACATGCTGGGCGGCAACGGGATCGTCGGCGGCCATGTCCCCGTGGCGACCGGCGTCGCCTTTAAAATCAAGTACCAGGCCGAGGACGGCGTGGTGCTCTGCTATTTCGGCGACGGCGCCATCCACCAGGGGGCGTTCCACGAAAGCCTCAACCTGGCCAAAATCTGGAATTTGCCGATCGTCTACATCTGCGAGAACAACCAGTATGGCATGGGTACCGATTTCCGGCGCGTCTCCGCGGTTCACGACCTTTCGACGATGGGCCAGGCCTACGGCATCGAGGGCCGGCAGGTCAACGGCATGGACGTGATCGAAGTCTTCGAGGCCACCTCGGAGGCGGTCAAGATGGCCAAAGAGGAGCACCAGCCCGGTTTTCTGGAGATCCGCACCTACCGCTACAAAGGGCACTCGATGAGCGACCCGGGCAAATACCGCACGCGGGAGGAACTGGACGCCTATCGCCAGCAGGATCCCATCCTCGTGCTCAAGCAGGCCATGATCAAGGAAGGCCTGCTGACCGAAGAGGATTATGCAGCGCTCGACGAGGCCGCCAAAAAGGCCGCCGAAGGTTCGGCCGAGTTTGCTGAAAGCAGCCCGGAACCGCTCCTTGACGAGCGATTTTCCGATATCTGGGCGTGAGGAGGGATTTCGATGCCTGAAATAACTTATCGCGAAGCCATCCGGCAGGCGATTGACGAGGAAATGGAGCGCGATGAGCGCGTGTTCTTGATCGGCGAGGAAGTCGCCCAGTACAACGGCGCCTACAAGGTCAGCCAGGGACTGCTGGACAAGTATGGCGAAAAGCGCGTGATCGACACCCCGATCACCGAAGAGGGCTTCACCGGCGTGGGGATCGGCGCCGCCATGGCCGGGCTGCGGCCCATCGTGGAGTGGATGACCTACAACTTTTCCCTGATGGCCTATGACCAAGTCGTCAACAACGCCGCCAAGATGCGCTACATGTCCGGCGGCCAGGTCAGCTTGCCGATCGTGTTCCGCGGACCCAACGGGCCGGCCGAATACCTGGCGGCCCAGCATTCCCAGGCGCTGCAGTCCATCTTCGCGCACATTCCCGGACTCAAGGTCGTCGCCCCGGCGACGCCGTACGACGCCAAGGGGCTGCTCAAGACGGCCATCCGCGACGACAACCCGGTGCTGTTCCTGGAGGGCGAGCTGATGTACGCCTGGAAAGGCGAGGTGCCGGAAGAGTCCTACCTGATTCCCTTCGGCGAGGCCGATATCAAGCGCCCGGGCAAGGATGTGACCCTGGTCACCTACGCCAAGCCCCTGCGTGTCGTACTCGAGGCGGCCAAGGCATTGGAAAAACGCGGCATCGACGCCGAGGTGATCGACCTGCGCTCTATTCGCCCTCTGGATGAGGAGACCCTCTACGCGTCCGTGCGCAAGACGAACCGCTGCGTGGTCATCGAGGAGTCCTGGCCGTTTGCCAGCGTCGGATCCCATGTCGCCTGGCTGGTGTCCAACAACTGCTTCGATCTGCTGGATGCCCCGGTGGAGCTGGTCGCGTCCGACGAAGTCCCGATGCCTTACAACCACAAGCTGGAGCTGGCGGTCCAGCCTTCGGCCGACAAGATTTTGGCGGCTGTCGAAAAGGTCATGTACCTGGCCTGAGTTCCGACGAGGAGGATTGCAGATGGCTGAGAAACTCTTGATGCTGGCCCTGTCCCCGACCATGGAGACGGGTGTCATCGCGAAATGGCTTAAAAAAGAAGGCGATACGGTCGAGTCCGGCGACCTGCTCTGCGAGGTCGAGACCGACAAGGCGACGATGGACTACGAATCCCCGGCCAGCGGCACGCTGCTCAAAATCGTATTGGAAGAAGGGTCCAGTGCGGCGGTCGGAGACCTGATCGGTATCGTCGGCAAGCCCGGTGAAGACATAAAGGCCCTGCTGGCCGAACCGGAAGAACCGGCCAAGCCGGAGAGCCCGAAACCGGAAAAAACCCAGCCAGCTCCGGAGAAACAGCCGGACGCCCCTTCTCCGGAAACAACCGGAGAGAAGGGCCGTGTCCGCTCGTCTCCCCTAGCCCGCAAGCTGGCCGAAATGAACGGGATCGAGCTCGAGACGATCAAAGGCAGCGGCCCCGAGGGCCGCGTCGTCAAGGCCGATGTCGAAAAAGCGATGGCGGGTCAGGCAGCAGCCCCCGCGGCAAAGGCCGCCGCACCGGCTCCGGTTTCCGGCGATACCGTCATCCCGGTGTCCGGCAAGCGCAAGGTGATCGCCAGGCGCTTGTCCGAGTCCAAATACAGCGCGCCGCACTATTACCTCAAGGTCCGCGTGGCCATGGACACCATCTTGGATGCGCGCATCAAGCTGAACGCCAAGGCCAGCCAGAAGGTGTCGCTCAACGCCTACCTGATCAAGTTCGCCGCCGAGGCGCTCAAGCGGCACCCGGCGGTCAACGCCAGCTGGGCCGGTGACTCGATCATCCGCTTCGGCCGCGTTGACATCGGGCTGGCGGTCGCCCAGGAGGACGGCCTGATCACCCCGGTCGTGCGCGACTGCGCCAACAAAGGCCTGCTCGAGATCGAAAAAGACCTGCAGGACCTGATCCAGAAGGCGCGCAGCAACGCCCTGAAGCCCGAGGAATATTCTGACGCGACCTTTACGATCAGCAGCCTGGGCTCGTTTGGCATCGAGGAGTTCACCGCGATCATCAACCCGCCCGGGTCGGCAATCCTGGCGGTCGGAGAAATCCGCAAAGAGCCGGTCGTCCAGCCGGACGACTCGATCCAGGTCAAGCAAATGATGCGCCTGACGCTGTCCTGCGACCATCGGGTCATCGACGGCGCCGTCGGGGCAGCGTTCCTGACCGATCTGCGCACGCTGCTCGAAGAGCCGATCCGCGCCCTGTATTGAAGGAGTGACGCCTGTGGACTTGAAACAGACTTTTGACGTTGTCGTCATCGGCGCCGGACCCGGCGGTTATGTCGCCGCGATCCGGGCCGCCCAGCTGGGCCTCAAGGCCGCCGTAATCGAGAAAGACAAGCCAGGCGGCGTCTGCCTGAACATCGGCTGCATTCCGTCCAAGGCCCTGATCCACCAGGCTGAACTGATTCGGAGCATCGCCGGCCTGGCCGAGATGGGTATTAAGGCAGATTCGGCCGGCCTTGATTACAGGAAGGTCCAGCAAAAATCCCGTGCCGCCGCGGACAAGCTCTCCCGGGGCATCCAATACTTATTGGAGAAAAACAAGGTGACCCTCATTGCTGGTGAAGCCGTATCCGTAAAACCCGGCGCGGTCACCCTAAAAGACGGGCAGATTGTCAAAGGCCGCAACGTGATCCTGGCAACCGGCTCGTCGCCGCGCGAACTGAAGGGATTTGCCTTCGACGAGAAGCGGATCCTTTCTTCCACCGGGGCTCTGATGCTGCAAAAACTGCCCGAAAGCCTGCTCATCCTGGGGTCTGGTGCGATCGGGGTCGAGTTCGCCCACATCATGAACGCCTTCGGCGTCACGGTCCACCTGGTCGAGATGCTGGACCGCATCCTGCCCCTCGAAGACGACGATTGCAGTGATGTCCTGGCCAAGTCGTTCAAGAAGCGCGGTATCAAGCTGTACACGGCGACCAAGGCCATGTCGCAGCAGGAATCGGACGGCAAGCTGCAGGTGCTGCTGGAAGACAAGGACGGCAAGCAGACCACGGTCACCGTCGACCAGGTGCTGGTTTCAGCCGGCCGCGTGCCCAATACGGCCGGCCTTGGCCTGGCTGAGGCCGGGGTCACGCTGGATGGCGGCGGCTTCGTCGAAATCGGCGACTACGGCCAGACCAGTGTCCCTGGCATCTATGCGATTGGCGACATCGTGCGCACGCCTCTGCTGGCCCATGTCGCTTCCAGGGAGGGTGAAATCGCCGCCGAACATATCGCCGGGCGTAAAACAGAGCCGCGCATCGACCTGATGGCGATCCCGGCAGCCACTTACTGCGAACCTCAGGTAGCCAGTTTCGGATTGAACGAGCGCCAGGCCTTGGAAAAAGGCATTGCCCACAAAAAGGCCGTTTTCCCTTACCGCGGCGCCGGCAAATCCGTCGCCATCGAGCAGCCTGACGGTCTGGTCAAAGTCCTGACCGATCCCAAAAGCGGCGAAATCCTGGGTGCGCACATCGTGGGGGCCGAAGCAACCGAGTTGATCCACGAGCTGCTGCTGGCCAAAAAAGCCGAGCTGCTCCCCGAAGACATCGCCACCATGATCCATGCCCACCCGACGCTCTCGGAATCGCTGCTGGAGGTCATGCGTTCGGTAGACGGCCTGCCCGTACACATCTGACGCCTTTACCTGCGCAACCAGATTGGCTATAGTTAAGGCAGTACGATCAAAGTGTATCTGCTGGAGGCTTTTCTATGGAATCCATGACCGGACGCGAACGCATCGGCAACATCCTTGAGCGCAAGCCTGTCGACCGGATCGGCGTTTTCGAGCATTTCTGGAGCGACACCCGCCGGGTCTGGGCCGAAAAAGGCTGGATCAGCCCCGAGACGGACTTCGTCGATTATTTTGACTTCGACCTGGATCTGTGCTGGGCCTTCAACATGGTCGCCGACCTGGACTTTGTCCCGCAGGTGATCGAGGAGACCGCCGAGACGATCCTCAGGCGCGACGGCAACGGTGCTTTGCTGCGCACCCACAAGCTGCATTCAGCCACCCCCGAGCATGTCGATTTCCTGGTCAAGGAGCGCGACGCCTGGGAAGAAAAAATCAAGCCGCTGCTGGTTCCGGACCGGCGGCGGATCAACTTCGAGGCTTACCGGCAGAAAAAGGCAAAGTGCCGCGATCAGCAGCGGTTCTTCTGCTGGAGCGGCACCAACGTCTTTGAGCTGATGCATCCCGTCTGCGGCCACGAGCACATGCTGGTCGGCATGGCGCTGGATCCGGAATGGGTTCAGGATATGGTCGACACCTACGCCAATCTCACCGTCGCCCTGCAGGAGATCCTCTTTGCCGAAGAAGGCAAGCCGGACGGCATCTTCTATTACGAGGATATGGGCTTCAAGGGCCGGCCGTTCATGTCGCCGGCGATGTACGACGAAATCGTCAAGCCGGGGCACAAGAGGACGATCGACTACAACAAGTCGCTCGGACTGCCCGTGATCATGCACTCCTGCGGCATGGTGGAAAAACTGCTGCCCGGCATGCTCGACGCCGGCATCGACTGCCTGCAGGTGATCGAGGTCAAGGCGGGCATGGATCTGGTCAAGCTCTACCGGCAGTACGGCGACCGTCTGTCTTTTTTCGGCGGCATGGACGTGCGTGAGCTGTACAGCAACGACCTGTCCCGCGTGGATCGCGAACTGGAAGCCAAGATCCCGATCGTCAAGCAGAATTTCGGCTACATCCTGCACTCGGACCACTCGATCCCGAACACGGTCGACCTTAAGACATACCAGCATTTCAAGGACTACGGCCTCGAGCTGGGCCGTTACGACAACTAACAAAATGAAAAAGCCACCCAAAACCAACGCCATGCGATTGCTGGACCGGGCCGGGATCCGCTACGATGTCCGCCAGTACCCCTATGACGAGGACGACTTGTCCGGCGTCAAGGCGGCCGCCGCACTCGGACTGCCGCCCGACCAGGTCTACAAGACGCTGGTCGCGCACGGCGACCGGAGCGGTTACCTGGTCTGCTGCCTGGCGGTCCACCAGACGGTCGATCTCAAAAAATTGGCCTTGCTGAGCGGCAACAAGCGCGTCGAACTGGTCCATGTCAACGAACTGCTGCCGCTGACCGGTTACCTGCGCGGCGGCTGTTCGCCCTTGGGCATGAAAAAAACCTGGCCGACCTATCTCGACGAGCGCGCCCTAAAGCAGTCATCGATCGCCGTCAGCGCCGGCCAGCGCGGCTTACAGATGGTACTCCGGCCGCAGGATCTGATCACGGCCACATCGGCGGTTAGCGGTGACGTGGCCGCGGATCATGAGCCCTGATCAGGCAAACACGACCGGCTGCCCGCTGTGGCTGGACACAACAGCGGCGTCCAGCAGCCGCATCACCTCGAGGCTGTCCTCCAGGGTCAAAGGCGCTTGGCCGGTTAAGAAGAATTCCTTGATTACACGCAATTCCTCGGTGTAGATCTGTGCGCTATCGACCTGGAAGGGGCGGACCTCGCCTTTCTGGCGCAAACTGCCGCCGTAGGCGTAGTTGCCGACGGTCAGGGCCACGATGCCGCGCCGGCTGTCGGGGTAGGAGACGATCGTCACCACACCGGACGCGTCGCGGCGGGCGTCGACCTGGAGCGCGCCGCGCCCCATGGCCCGTTCCAGCATCTCAAAGCAATGGACGCCGTACCAGACCAGGCCTTCACCGGCCGCCGGGATACCCAAAGGACCGTAGACGATGGTCTCGTCCGGCTTGGGCACGGCAAGGCAGGCCTGTTGCAGCGCGGCCGAAAAGCGCAGCGAAGACGCGGACATGACCGGCACGTTCAGCTGGCCGGCCCTGGTGACAATCGCCTGGCCATGAGCATAGCTGTCGGCCAGCGGCTTGTCCAGGAAGATCGGCTTGCCCAATGCGGCGCACTTTTCAAAGTATTCGGCATGCAGCGCCGGGTCGTTGATCTCAATCATGATCGCATCGCAATCGGCGACGGCCTCGTCAAACGACTCGGTTACCCGGACACCCCAGGCTTCCAGCTGCTCGCGGCGGGTCTTCAGAACATCCTCATTGGTAAACGGTGTCAGGAAGCTGAGGCAGGAAACGGCCTGAAGGCCGTCAACCTTCAGTTCCGGTTTGCAGTCCGGCGCCTGCATGCGGCGCGGAAATTCCACGGAATGGCTGGTGTCCAGCCCGATCAAGGCAATTTTTATCGGTTTCATGGCATCCTCCCGGACATGTATTGACCGTTCTTATGCGGTCTGCCTCCATTCTAACCCAAAATCGGCTTCGTGGCATGAATGGGCCGGTCAGAAAGCCAGAATCTCCAGGTGCTCAAGCAGGATTTTGCTGCCGATCAGGACCAGGACAACGCCGCCTGCCAGTTCGGCCGCGCTGCCGAAACGGATGCCCAGCCGGTTGCCGAGCAAGTAAGCCGCCAGGGACAGCGCCAGGGTCGTGACGCCGATCAGCAGCACCGCCGGCAGAATGGTCACCTGCAGGAACGCGAACGTGATCCCGACCGCCAGGGCGTCGATGCTGGTGGCAATCGAGAGCGTCACCAGCTCCTTGAAACTGCAGCGCTCCGGCTGGTCGACCGGGCAGCTGACGCCTTTAATCACATTGACGATCATCTTGCCGCCGATGATCAAAAGCAGGACAAACGCGACCCAATGGTCGAACGCCGCAATGGTATGTGAGAACCGGCTGCCCAAAAACCAGCCGAGCAGCGGCATAAGTCCTTGGAAGGCGCCGAAAAAAACGGCCAGCAGCAAGCCCTGGCGGGCATCCGGGTTTTTCCGGGCCATACCCTTGCACAAGGCGACCGTCAGGGCGTCCATGGACAGCCCGACCGCCACCAGCAGCAATTCATACCAGTTCACTTCATGTTCCTCCCACGGCACGGCGGACCGCAGGATGAGGCGGCGCATGCCTTTTTGAGTATAAAAGGCACGTGCGGGCCTGTCAACGCGCCAACTTGTGCCGGCCAGACAGCCGCGGTATACTGGTGCAACACCCACCCGCCGCGTCCATTTGGACCAGGAGGTTTCGATGAATCCAACAATGCCTGCTGAAAAGTTTGATATGTCTATACCGCCGGTCCGCCAGCGCTGGTTTTTGCGCCCGCTGACCTGGTTTGGCAGCTTGCCGGATGTGTGGCTGCATCACCTGAAGATCAACCGCAGCCAGGTCGAAACACTTAAGCCCCCCTACCTGCTCCTGTGCACCCACATGGCGTTCATCGATTTCAAGGTGACAACCGCGGCGATCTTCCCGCACCGGGCCAACTATGTCGTCGCCATCGACGGTTTCATCGGGCGCGAGTGGCTGCTGCGCAACGTCGGCGCGATCTGCAAACGCAAGTTCACCAACGATCTGACCATGATCAAGCACATCCGCCAGGTCATCCGGAACGGCGACATCCTGGCGCTCTATCCTGAAGCGCGCTACTCCCAGATCGGGACAACCGCTGTCCTGCCGGACTCACTGGGTAAGCTGGTCCGGTTGCTGAAAGTCCCGGTCGCGGTTCTGAATATGCACGGCAACTACCTGCAGTCGCCCTGCTGGAACCTAAGCCGGCGCAACGTGCCGCTGGAGGCCGATTTCTCACGTATCCTGACGGCTGAAGAGGCGGCGACGTTGCCTGTCGCGCAGATCAACCAGCGCATCCGGGACGCGATGGCCTATGACGAGTACGCCTGGCAGAAAAAGAACAAGATCCGGATCGAGCACCCGGAAAACGCGCGGGGCCTTCATAAGATCTTGTACCAGTGCCCGAGTTGCCTGACCGAGTTTGCCATGGATTCAGCCGGCACCCAGCTCTGGTGCGGCCATTGCGGCAAGCGCTGGGACCTGCTGCCAACCGGTGAACTGGCCGCGACATCCGGTTCGACCGAATTCCCCCACCCGCCCGACTGGTACGAATTTGAGCGAGGCCAAGTCCGCAAGCAGATCGAAGACGGCACGTATTGCGTCGCGGACGAAGTCGATGTCGATTCGCTGCCGAACGCGAAGGGTTACGTCAACCTGGGCCACGGCCGTCTGGTGCACGACGGGGCCGGATTTGTCCTCGATGTCGGCGGCGAGAACCCTTTTAAGCTTGTCAAGACGCCGGCCAGCCTCTATTCCTGTCACGTCGAATACAACTACGACAAGCGGGGCGACTGTATCGATCTGTCAACGCTCGACGACACCTATTACATCTATCCGTTACATCTTAAGAACTGCGTCACCAAAATCGCGCTGGCCACTGAGGAACTGTACCGCCACGAGCTGGGCAAAGCCTCCCACATCGATCCGGTCACGGTTTTGCCGGACCATCCGGCGCCTGGCGGCCTGCGCTGACCACCCGGACTGTTCTGCCCAGAACAGCCAGCAGCGAGGCTGCCGCGACAAAACCAAGGCAGATGCTGACGGTCACGATGACGCCGATATGCTGCCCGCCGAATCCCTCAGGCAGCGGATCCAGGTGCTTGATCAGGATACCGGCATAGGCCCAAGCCACAACGGCACCGTAGGCCCAATCTTTTTGCCTGTTGATCACCGCCACGGCGATGATCGTGGCGACAACCAGGATAACCACAGTCCAAAAGGCCTCACTCAAACCAAAACGGTTCCACTTGAGGTCAACCAGCAACGCAGTGACATTGGCCACGGTCGCCACGGTGATCCAGCCAAAATAGATGCTGAACGGCAGACGCAGGAAAAGCGCTTCCTTAAAGGGCAGCTTCTTGCCGCCGAGCTTGAGGTTGACCAGGATCAGGCAAATCAGGATAACCAGCATCAGGACCAGCGAGGCCTCGAGAGCCAGGTAATGCCAGCAGAAGATCCAGGCGGCGTTGGCCAGCGAGGAAAGGGTGAAAAAGAGGCGAACCTGCTTCAGCCGGCCGGCCGCTTCCGCCGAGACCGGCGGGAAAAACTGGAAGACGGTGAAAGCGGCCAGCAGCAGGTAGATCAGGCCCCAGATCGAAAACGTGAGACCGGCCGGCGCGAAAAGATTGCCCAACTGGTCGGACACCTCGCCGGTCGTCAGGTTGTTGATCGGCAGGATGTTGGCCAGCGCGTTGACCCCGACCATGATGATCAGGACAACGAGGATGAGAATCGGCACGATGGGTGGGGCAGACCTGTCGGCTGCAGGGTTTTCGCCGACCGGATCCGGCCGGACAACGGTGTTTTCCTCCATTTTCGAATCCTCCTTTTTCGGTATCCCTTTTTTACTTTATGCCCGAGCTGATTTTTGCGCGAATCTGATTATTCAAAAAAGAAATGTGGCGATTTACGTATCGTATTTTTCTTATGTTGCTCATGGGCGATAGCCGGCCGGTCAAACAAATTCTTCATCATTTTTTATAAAAACAGGCTGTACAAAACGCACAAAACAGCATATAATGGAGCTGGGTCTTGAATGTGAGGTTAACCACGTTTCTCCTCCACCCGCAAAAGCGAGGCTGAAAAGAGAGCTGCCTGACTCCAGAACAAGCAGGTTGAGAGATGCCTTGATCCGTGTCGGCGGCGCGATCAGGCATCTCTTCTATTTTATGACCAGGCGGGGGTCCACGACCCGTTGCTGTCCTGGCGATACGGCATCCAGGCAAAGACCAAATCCTTGACCAGAATGTCTTTCTTGTATGGCTGCAGGACAAGTTCTTTCAGATGCAGGTTCATCGGATCCAACCGCTCGGTCAGCTTGTCGGCCTCGGCCTGGAAGGCGTCTTCGAGTTCTTTCAGCTGGGCCTGGTAGGCCTCGACGGTTTCTTTGGAGCGGTTGATATCGCCGCTTTCTTTCATCGCCCGGCTCGCGCCGCGCACCGCGGTCGTCGCCCGTCCGAGCGATGAGGCGCTGACCGCCTTGCGGCCCAAAAACGCGCTCAGGATGGTCGCGCCAAACGAGATGGCGGTCTGGACCTTTTGCTGCTTGGCCTGGTCTTTCTCGCGTTCGACCGCCTGCTCGGCCTTGCGGATCTTCTCTTCCAACGACTTGATCTTCACCTCGTACTTCCTGCGCAGCTTCTCCGTCTCTTCATCGCGCACCTCGCGGGCCTTCTGCTGCAGGCGCTGCCGGAACGCTTCCTCATCTTCGCCGGGCTGTGAGGCAATGCCGGCGACCGGATCCTGCCAGAGTGTCAGGCGACGGGTCCGGTAAGTCCAGTCGGCCAGGTCCTTTTTCCAGGATGTAAAATTTTTCGAATCCAGAGCCGCTTCGGGAAGCTCGGCATAAGCGGTCCCGCCCGCACCCTCGGAATCAAAGTCAGCCAGTTCGAGCGGCAGCGCTTCGGCTTGATCCCAGTTGACGGGGAAGACATCTGCCGTGACAGGCGTCATGACCAGCTTGTCTTCGCTGTGGTAGATGCCATACTTGCGGTCGGAAAAACCGACCTGGGCCATGCCCAGGACGCTGGGGCGGTAAACGACGCCGTCAGGCTGACCCCGGAACGGGGCGTGGACAACCGTGACGCTGCCCGGCAACGACGGCACGGCAGAGGCCGGATTCATCTGCACGGCTGTCGGCTGAGGCGCCGGCCTGGCAGGAGGCTGGGGCGGCGGCTCGATCGATAGCCGGCTCTGGCCCAGTTGCTGGATCTGGATACGCGTCATCGGCCCGCGCAGGTAGGACAGGCACCAGCGTGTTTCAAACAAGACCGGTTCTTCCTGGTAGATGCTGTGCAGGAGGAAGATGCGGCTGCCCAGCCCGGCCACCATCCGCTCCATTTCGGCGCGGTCAAACGCCTGTCCCTGGCTGAGCGACGCGCCCTCCAGTCCCTCCAGCACGCGCATCTTGTCGCGTTCGGTCTGGAGCCGACCGATAAACCAGGTTCCGGCGTTGGCCAGCCCCTTGTAGTCGAGGTCGACGGGGTTCTGGGTCGTCAGGACGACACCGAGGCCATACGCTCTGGCCTGCTTGAGCAAGGTCAGCAGCGGCGCCTTGGACGGCGGATTGACGACCGGCGGGAAATAGCCGAAGATCTCGTCCATATAGAGGATCGCCCGCAGGCTGGACGTGCCTGGCTGGCTGCGCATCCAGGACACGACCTGGTTTAGCAGCAGCGAGACGAAAAACATGCGTTCCGCGTCGTTCAAGTGGGCGATGGAGACAATGCTCAAGCGCGGCTTGCCGCCCGGGGCATAGAGCAGGCGGCCGATGTTCAGCGGCTCGCCCTCAAGCCAGGAGGCGAAGCTGGGCGACGCCAGGAGGTGATTGAAGCGAAGCGCCAGGTCGAAGCGATCCTTTTCCGGGTAAAAGGCGTCCAGCTTCATGACGCCGACCGTATCAAACGGCGGAGTCTGGATCAGCCCGATCAGCTCGGACAAGTCGAGGCCGCGCCCGGCGCGCCAGCTGCTGAGCAGGATATTGGCCACCAGGATATGCTCACGGCTGCGGATCGGGTCGGCCGTCTCCCCGATCAGACTGAGCAGGCTGCTGGTCAGGCCGCCGACCTGTTCTTGCAGCAGCTCGGTATCGTCGAGGACTTCGCGGGCCGGTACGCCAAAGGACTGCAGAATGGAAATCGGGATGCCGGCCGAACTGCCGGGCGTATAGACGGCAAATTCCGTCGTGGCGCGCATGTTGCGGATGCGATCGCCGTCCTGGCCCCATCCGGCGATGCCCAAGCGCCATTTTTCCGCCTCTTGCGCGGCGAACTCATCCGCTGTCAGGCCAGCCTTGCGGGCGTCGTCCTCGTTGATCCAGGGCCTGAAGTCAGATGGCGCCAGGTCGGGGAACGACAGCATCAGGTTGGCCATGTCGCCCTTGGGGTCGATCACGATGGCCGGTACGCCGTCCAGGGCGGCTTCCTCCAGAAGGCCGACGCAAAGGCCGGTCTTGCCGCTGCCGGTCATGCCGACACAAACGGCATGCGTCGTCAGGTTCTTCGACTTGTAAAGCAAAAGGCTGTTTTCCTGAACTTGCTTCTGACCAGGCTGACGGGGACGCCCCATATAGAAAATGCCGAGTTTTTCAAAATCCATCGACGTTCACCTCCGATATTATCCCTGCTTGTATTTTAGCATAATTTTCAACCGATGCATTTTTTAACCGCCAAATGTCGCCTGGGTTACTGCCGCAATCCGTTAACCGGCGTATGCTAAAAGAAATATGATTCGCTTCTGCTTTTTAAAGGAGGCATGTACCATGGAATACGCAAATTTAGGCCGCGCAGGTCTCAAAGTCAGCCGGCTTTGCCTGGGCACCATGAACTTCGGACCCTTCACGACCGAACAAGACGCTTTTCGCATGATGGACGAGGCACTCGATGCCGGTATCAATTTCTTCGACACGGCCAATGTGTACGGCGGCCGCGAGCACACCGGCTGGACCGAGGAAATCATCGGGCGCTGGTTCGCCCAGGGCGGCGGACGGCGCGAAAAGGTCGTTCTGGCCACCAAGGTCTACGGCGACATGAGAAACGATCTTGACGGACCCAACGGAGGCGCCGGGCTGTCCGCCTATAAGATCCGGCGGCATCTCGAAGCATCCCTGCGCCGCTTGCAGACCGACCACGTCGAGCTTTACCAGATGCACCATGTCGACCGGCAGGTCAGCTGGGACGAACTGTGGAACGTGTTTGCCGACCTGACGCAGGACGGCAAGATCGTCTATGTCGGCTCGAGCAACTTTGCCGGCTGGGATCTGGCCGTCGCCCAATACGAAGCCAAAGCCCGCAAGCTGTTCGGCCTCGTTTCGGAACAGCACAAGTACAACCTGAACACCCGTTTGCCCGAGCTGGAGGTTCTGCCGGCCGCCAGGGAACTGGGCATCGGCGTCATCCCCTGGAGCCCGCTGGACGGCGGTCTTCTGGGCCGCAATGCCCTGAACCCGATCAATGTCTCGCGTACGGAGGCTAACCGTCAGCGGGTCGACGCCAACCGGGACAAACTGGAAGCGTTCGAAAAACTGGCCCGCGACCTCGGCGAAGCCCAGGACAACATCGCCCTGGCCTGGCTGCTGGCCAATCCCGCGGTCACGGCGCCGATCATCGGGCCCAGAACCTCGAGCCAGCTTAAGGAGTCGCAGCGCGCGCTCGATCTGAAACTGGACGACGAGACGCTCCGACGCCTCGACGAAATTTTCCCCGGACCTGGCGGCGCCGCCCCCAAAGCGTACGCCTGGTGATCACCTGTTTCAACGCAAAAGGCCGGCTGCATAAGCCGGCCTTTTTGTCTTGCCGGCTCTGGCCTTCCCGGCCATTTTCCGTTAAGCTGGTCATATAGAAACGCCTTGCGGCAGATACGCGGGCAGGGGAGGTTCCTATGGAAACATACGATCTGGTTATCGTCGGCAGCGGTTCCGGCCTGATGGTTCTGGAGGCGGCTCTGGAGCAGGGCTTGTCCTGCGCCCTGGTCGAAAAGGATCCCCTGGGCGGCACCTGCCTCAACCGGGGCTGCATCCCGTCAAAGGTACTGGTCTACCCGGCAGACGTGATCCGCGAGGCCGAGCATGCCGACCGCATCGGGGTGCGATTTGCCCCGCCCGAGGTCGATTGGCCGACGATCGCCAAGCGTATGTGGACCTACATCGGTGCCAACAAGCAGATCGAAGCTAGCCTGAACAAGGCGGAGCACCTGGCGCTTTACCGCGGGACCGGCGTCTTCACCGGGCCTGACACCATGCAGGTGGCAGACGAAAGGAACGGGCGCATCGAACCGTTCTCCGGCCGGATGTTTGTGCTGGCTCCAGGTGCCCGGACACTGGTGCCGCCGATCCAGGGTTTGGAATCGGTTGGTTTTGTCACTTCCGAAAGCTTTTTCGGTTCGCGTTTCCCGGAAAAACCCTGGAAGAGCCTGACCATTGTCGGCGGTGGCGCGATCGGTTTGGAGTTCGCGCATATTTTCTCCGCCCAGGGCACCCGAGTCACGATTGTCGAGATGGCATCCCGGCTGGCCCCGCTGGAAGAGCCGGAGATCAGCGCCATGCTCGAGGAACAGATGCGCGTTCACGGCATCCGCGTCCTGACCGGTTACAAGGCGGTCGCGGCAAAGCTGGAGCAAGGCCTGAAAACGCTGGTTCTGGAACCGGCCGGAGGCGGCGCGGCTGAAAGCGCCGCCAGCGAAGAGATCCTGCTGGCCGCCGGTGTGCGCTCCAACGCCGACCTGCTCCAGGTCGATCAGGCCTTCATCGCGACGGATTCTCGCGGTTATATCGTCACCAACGAATACCTCGAGACCAACCGCAAGCATATCTGGGCACTGGGCGATGCCAACGGCAAGTTCCAGTTCCGCCACAAGGCCAACTACGAAGCCGAAGTGCTGATCCACAACCTGTTCCGCCCCGACCTCAGCCGGCGTCAGGCCCAGTACAACGCCGTACCTTGGGCCATCTTCACGTCACCGCAGATCGCCCACGCGGGACTTGGCGAAGAGCAGGTCAAGGCCGCCGGGATCCGCTACCAGGTCGGTGTCAACCATTATGCGGACATCGCCAAGGGCTATGCGATGGGATACCGGTCACAAGACAAGGACAACGGGTTCGTCAAGCTGATCGTCGACGAGAACAGGAAAATCCTCGGCGCGCACATCGTCGGGCCTGAAGCCGCTGTCCTGATCCAGTCGTTCGTCTATCTCATGAACGCCGGCTACACCTGCCCCGATCAGCAGACCCGTTCCGGCGGCCGTGCGAAAAAAAGGGAAAGGGCCGTTCCCGGCCTTTTCCCTCCCTGCCCCGAGGCAGGCACCCTGGATCCGGTTTCCCGCTCCATGGTGATTCATCCGTCATTGAGCGAACTCACCGCCTGGGTGATCGACGAGCTGGAATGGGCCGAGCCCGATTCCTGACCCCTGTCACTTCAAAAACAGCTCGATCACCGGCACCACGACCGGCGGCTTGACCGGCGGCAGCTCCAGTACCAGAAGATCGTTGCCCTTGGCCGCGCCTTCGCTGAAATGGCGCACGGCGCCTTCCGTGAACTTGATCTCGCTGGCGTCATGCAGGAACTGGGCGTAATCCACCCGGCCAGCCAGGCCCTTGAGCAGGACATGGGCAAAGGGGTAGGCGAACAGGTGCAGATACAACCGCTTGCCATCCTGGCTCTGGGTGAAGCGGGCGTCCGGCGGCAGCGAACCCAACAGGTCCGGCTCGGCCATCGTGCAGTTGTAGATGGAGCGGCCGTTGACCTTCATCCAGTCGGCATAGACCGCCAGGGCGGCTTCGGCCCGGCTGTCCAGGTAGCCGCGGGCCGTCGGCCCGACGTTCATGAGCAAGTTGCCGCCCAGCGCGACCGTATTGACCAGCATCCGGATCAGCATCTCCGGTGATTTCCATGTCTGCTCGTCCCGGTGGTAGCCCCAGGAACCGGATAAGGTCTGGCAGGCTTCCCAAGTGACGAGCTCGCCGGTTTCGGCGTGACGGATCCATTCCTGGGGCTGGTACTGCTCCGGCGTCCACAGGTCCTGCTCCAGCTCGGTCCGGTTGTCGATGATGATCCCCGGCTGCAGCTTGCGGGCCAGCGCGATCAGCGCCTCGGACTCCCAGTCTTCCTTGCCTTTGCCGCGCATCCAGGCCTTGTCGCCTTCGCCGTGGCGGCCGCCGTACGAAAAGTCAAACCACAGGATGTCGATCTTGCCATAGTTGGTCAGCAACTCGCCGACCTGGTCGCGCATGTAGGCCGCGTAGCGGCGGATGTCGCGCCCCTCGCTCTGCTGGCGGGCATCCGGATCCTCGCGGCGCGGGTGCAGCATGTCGATCGGGAAATCCGGGTGATGCCAGTCGATCAGGGAGTAGTAAAAGCCGATCCGCAATCCTTCGGCCCGGAACGCATCAACATACTCGCGGACCAGGTCGCGGCCGGCTGGCGTATTGGTGCTCTTGTAGTCCGTAAACTGGCTGTCGAACATGCAGAAGCCTTCGTGGTGCTTGGTGGTCATGACGGCGTATTTCATGCCGGCCGCCTTGGCCTGGCGGGCCCATGTGCGGGCGTCGTACAGATCGGGATCAAAGTACTTGAAATAGAGGTCGTAGTGTGCTTCCGGGATCATCTCGCGATTCTTGATCCATTCGTGGCGAGCGGGCATCGCGTACAGTCCCCAATGGATAAACATGCCGAAGCGGTCGCGGGTAAACCAGGCTGTGTCGCCCGGTGTCTTTCTGGTGACATAGCTGCTCATGATACATGCCTCCTCTTGGTTCATAGGGTTGCTAATCCGAAAGGACGGACAAGCCTTGCGACCCGTCCGGTCAAAGTATACCTGATCGCCTGGCCGGATACCATGCATAATCACGCGCGGAACATGGATATTTGGATCGGCGCGAACCATTTGCCCTTGACAAGCCCCTCAACCTGTAATATATTTCTTACAGGTGAAAACTATTTGTATGAGGTGCAAGACATGAACGCGACTTTTTCCATCATCGGCCTGCTCGTCGTCTTCGGGGTGGTCGGCCTGGTGCCGGCCGTGATCGTCATCGTTCTGGCCTATTCCATTTACCGCAACAGCAAAATGGTGGCGGCCAAGCAGCTCGAACTGGAGCAGAGCCTGGGTGTGCTGCTGGAAAAAACGGCCCACATCGAAAAAATGCTCGAAGACGTGCAGTGATATGACCGGACCCGAACAGCTGGCCCAGCTTTTCGACGCCCTGTCGCATCCGGTCAGGGTCCAGGTTCTGGCCCAGCTGGCCAGCCAGCGGGAATACGTCAGCGAGCTGGCACGCATTCTGGGGATCAGCCGTCCGCTCCTCTACATGCACCTGCAAAAGCTGGAGGCTGCCGGCCTGGTGCGCGGCAGCCTCCAGCTGTCAGACGACGGCAAGGCGATGAAGTTCTACGAAATCGTCCCGTTCCAAGTCAGGCTGTCACCCGGCGAGCTGGCAACGCTGGATATAACGCAGGTCATCCGCTTCACGGACGCAGCCAGCGGTCCTTCAGAAGCAGGGCAAACAGGCCGCCCATGACCGTCCGGTTGCGGAAGTGGATCGCCCGTCCGCTCACTGTGTCGTACCAGTCGGTCATCGGCACGCGGCTGCCGCTCTCGTGGTAGAAGCGCCAGAGCGGCTGGATCAGGCGGCGAACCTGGGCAGGGTCGTCGCTTAAGGCGGCGCACCAGACCAGCCAGTCGGCCTTAGTGTACGTGGCGCGCGAATCGAGCGGCAGGCCGTAGCGGTTCTGCTGGCCGAGCCAGAAGCGCAGGTCCTGATCGACGCTTAGCTTATCAAACAGGTTGAGTTCCAGCAGGCGGTCGAACAGCAGGTTGTATTTCATCGACCAGGTGCCCTCTCCGTCGAAGGTCAACCGGGTGTGATCGCCGTCGTCGGCCATCTGCTGCCAGGTCCGGGCCATGGCCATCGCCTCGCGGCGGGTCGACGCCGCTTCGGACGGACGGCCGCATTGCTCGAGCAGCCAGGCGTAGGCGCCCAACCCGACGATGGCCTTGACCGCCAGGTTGGCGTTGTGCGCCAGATGCCCGGCAAAGTCGTCGGTACAGAGCTGCTCGCCCGGATCCTGGCCGTATTGGCGCAGGTACTCGGCCCACCGGCCCAGCTGCTCGAGATGGCGTCTGGCCAGGGTCAGGTCGCCGTCGGCCCGGCAGGCGGCCGCCATCATGATCAGCATGTTGCCGCATTCTTCGACCGGCATCTGCTTATCCAAGAACAGCTCACCGGCGCGCAAGCCGTAGACTTGTCCGGTTGCTTTCGGGTACTGGCCGACATCGTGCGGGGCAAAGTCATACGGCCAGGCATCGGACGCGGCAAAACGGAAAATGGGCCGCATCATGCCCCGGACCAGCTCGGGCTGGTAAACCAGGAACAGCGGGATCGAGGGGTAGCTGACATCGACCGTCCCGATGCAGCCGTTGCTGAAGCATTCCTTGGACAGGAAGACGGCCTGGCCGTCTTCGTCGGCGATCAGCTTGTGGGCTGCGATGGCCTGACGGTAGGCCAGACTGGCCAGGCTGGCGTAGGCCGCCCCGCCGGACCGCTCGCAGTCCGCCCAGAGCTTTTCGTCAAACGCGTCGCAGCGCGCCTTGAGCTGCGGGTAGGCGTCGCGGGCCATGACGATGATCTCAGCAAAGGAAGCGCCGTCCCTGAAGCAGTAGGCAGGTGTCGGACGCCCGAAGTAGTCGATCGAGACGATATCGTCGTAAGCTAGCAGGAAGACAGCCGGATCCGCAGCCGCAGCCGGTCCGGTTTCCAGCAGGCAGCTGACCGCGCCGACCAGGTTTTCCGTCGCGCGGGGGCGCGGCCTCAACTGTTCGGCCAGGGACAGGTCCAGGCTGCCGGTCTGGCTGAAGACCAGGCGAACCTGGTCGGAGGCCACCAGAGCTTTGGCGTCAGGCGATGAGGTCAAAAGATACGCCGTGCCCCAGTCGATGCGTTGGTTGTCGCCGGACTTGGCCAGCGGCGTGCCAGGTGAAAGCTGCTGCAGCCCGACGCCCCGCAGGCCGTCAAACGATGCCAGCTCGCCCTTAAAGGCTGCGGTACCGGGGTTGTCGGCACACAGGTCGCCGGTGATGTCCAGGTACAGCTCGATCCGGTGCGGTTTCCCGTCCGTGCTGGCCGCCGAGACGGCCAGGTAATTAACGGGCCGTGACACCAGTTCAAGGTCGTCCGGCAGCAGCGGAGCCATAAAAGACGCCTCAAGCCGAATGCCGGCGCCGGCGAAGGTGTATGTCGTCTGGGTCGCCCGCACCGCCAAACCGGTCTGCTCCAGGGCCGGAAGCTCGCCGACCGGCCGGCTTCGGTCTTCGGTTTCAAGACCCATGAAGCGGTACGTCTGCCCATCGATCCGAACGAGGCCAAGCAGCGAATGCGGCCTGCCGGTCCAGTGCCGGGTCACATCGCCGGCCAGGGTGTCTGAAAAGCTCCAGATGGAGAAAAAGGGATCGACGGTCACCAGCGGCACCGCCGGCGGTCTGAATGTGCTGTTCATACGCTCTCTCCTTGTTCGTTCAACATGCCGGAAGTCCGGATGACGGTTTCTACCGGCTCTTCTATCCTGTATTATAAAGGAAGAAAGCGACCTTCAAAGGCCTTTTTTGCGCTGTAAATGTGAGGAATAAAGGATGAGCGAAGATATCTGCTATGTGACCCACGAGACCGGCCTGCCTTTTGTCGTCGAGATGGCCGGGATATCCTACTGTGACGCCAGTTACCGGATCAGCCGGCAGAGATCGCCCATCGCCGTGGTCGAATATGTCCTGTCCGGACGCGGCACCGTGCAGGAAAACGACCAGGTCTTTTCGGCCGGCCCAGGTGATGTCTACCTTCTGCACCCACACCGCCGCCATGTCTATGCGGCCGACAGCACCGATCCCTGGACCAAGATCTGGTGCAATGTGCGCGGGCCGCTGGTCGACAGTCTGCTCCAGGCCTACCAGCTGCACCAAGTCTGCCACATCCCCGATTGCCCGCCGGAGCTGTACGGCCAGTTCGAGGCCCTGCTTGAGGCGGCCCGGCAGGACTTGCCCCTGGCGGAAAAGCTGGACCGCTGCGCTGTCCACTTCCTGGAGATCGTTGTTGCCCTGGCCGGGCTGCTCCGAACGCGGTCGTGCATGCCCGACGAGGCCGGCCGGCTGCTGGCCTATATCGACGCCCATCTGCTCGAACCGGTCGGGGTGGCCGACATGGCCCGTTCGATCTTCCGCTCCCCCTCGTATACGATTCGTCTTTTCCGGCGTGCCTTCGCCAAAACCCCTTACGCCTACCTCGCCGCGCGCCGGATTGAAGCCGCCCGCCAACTGCTGGCCGACACCAACCTGCCGGTCCAGGAGATCGCCCGCCAGCTGTGTTACGCAGACCAACACTATTTTGCGAATGTTTTCCATCGTGCCACCGGACAGACGCCGCGCCAATATCGGCGCGCCTGCCATGGCGAAACGGGAAACATCCGGTATAATGGAGGCAGGGACACACAACATAGATCCAGACAGGATTAGAAAGGCAGGTCAATATGGCAGATTTTAAAATTGGCGTGATCATCGACTCGTTCCGTCTCGGCACCGATGATGGCATCCGCAAAGCCCGGGAGGTCGGCGCGGACGGTATCCAGATATACGCAACGCACGGTGAGGTGGCGCCGGAGAACCTGAACGCGGCGCAAAGGCGCGAACTGCTCGACAAGATCAAGAGCCAGGGGCTCGTCGTCTCCGCCCTGTGCGGCGACCTGGGCGGCCATGGCTTCATGGACGCCGAGGACAACCCGCGCCGGATCGAAAAATCCAAGCGGATTATGGAACTGGCGAAAGATCTGGAAACCGATGTCGTCACCACCCATATCGGCGTCGTTCCGTCGGATCCGGCCCATCCGCGCTACAAGGTGCTGCAGGACGCCTGCATCGAACTGGCCCGCTTCGGCGACGAAGTCGGCGCCTCGTTCGCGATCGAGACCGGTCCCGAGACCGCTGCGGTCCTGCGACGCTTCATCGACAGCCTGGGTGCGACCGGCGTGCGCGTCAACCTCGACCCGGCCAATTTCGTCATGGTCACCGGCGACGACCCGGTCCAGGCCGTCAAGACCCTGGCTCCCTTCATCGTCCACACCCATGCCAAGGACGGTATCCGGCTGCTGGAACAGGATCCGGAAATTACCTACGGCATGATCGAGGCCAGCATCGAGCGCGGCGAAGCGTTCCGCGAAGTGCCCCTCGGCCAGGGTTCGGTTCATTTCCCCACCTATCTCAAGGCACTCGACGAGATCGGCTTCCATGGTTTTTTGACCATCGAGCGCGAAGTCGGCGACGACCCGGCCCGAGACATCCGCCTGGCGGTCGATTTCCTGCGGGAGCATATCCGGCAGATGAACAAGGCAAGATAAGGAGACGAACATGAGAATCGGAGTCAGTTCATACAGCTTTTCCCGGCTGGTCCGCGCCGGGCAGATGATTCAGTTTGAGGCGATCGCCAAGGCGGCCGAAATGGGCTTTGCCTTTATCGAGTTCGCCGGCCTCGATGTTCCTGAAGGTGAGGACAAGGCGGATTATGCCCGGCGTTTGAAGGCTGAATGCGCCCGCACCGGCATCGGGGTGGGGAATTACACGATCGGGGCCGATTTCCTAAACGGCTCTGGCGGCGACCTGGACGCCGAAGTTGAGCGCCTCAAGGGCGAGGTCGACATCGCTGCCATCCTGGGCGCGCCGGGCATGCGCCACGACGTGAGCAGCGGCAAACGGCTCGATCCTGCCGCCCCGCGCCTGTCCCGGGCCCCGGCGGAGAGCTTTGACACGGTCCTGCCGCACCTGGCCAAGGGCGCCCGCGCCGTGACCGAATACGCGGCCGCGAAGGGCATCCGCACGATGAGCGAGAATCACGGGTTTTTCGCCCAGGACAGCGAACGGGTTGAGAAACTGGTCATGGCGGTCGACCACCCCAACTACGGTGTCCTGATCGACATGGGCAACTTCCTGTGCGTGGACGAGGATCCGGCAAAAGCCGTCGGGCGTCTCGCACCGTATGCTTTCCACCTGCATGTCAAGGACTTTCACGTCAAATCGGGCCAGGAAGCGGATCCTGGCGAGGGCTGGTTTGCCAGTCGGGCACGCAACCGTTTGCGCGGCGCGATCATCGGCCACGGGGCCGTTCCGGTGCGCCAATGCCTGCAGATCATGAAGCAGGCTGGCTACAGCGGCGATGTGGCCATCGAGTTCGAAGGGCTCGAGGACCCGATCCTGGGCATGCGCATCGGGCTCAAGAACCTGACCGCCTACCTGGCAGACTAAACGGAGGGACGACCGATGGCTCTGGATGTGGTACGCCTGACCGCCCGCGATTTTTCGGACGCGATGGACCTGATGAACATGGTTTTCAGCATGGGAGGCCGGCCGCATCATTTCCAGAGCTTGCTGCCCAAACTCTATCAGCCGGATGACGGCAAGATGGGCGCGCATGTTGCCATCCGCCGGGACGGGCGCCTGCGGGCTATCATCGGGCACTACCCGATGACCTTGTCGATCGGCGGCCAGTCTTTCAAGGCCAGCGGCATCGGTGCGGTCAGCACTCATCCTGAGGACCGCAAGAGCGGCCTGATGCGCCAGCTGATGCAGGCCATCGTCGCGGAAATGGAAACCGAGCAGATCGCGCTCTCCGTTTTAGGCGGACAGCGCCAGCGCTACGGCTACTACGGCTACGAAAAGGCCGGCACCCATCTGCGTTTTAGCCTGAGCAAGACCAACCTGCGGCACGCGCGTCCCGACCTGGCCGGCGAAACCTACCGTTTCAGCCGCCTGGATCCGACCGCGGCCGATCCACAGCTGGTTGCGCAGCTGCAATCCTGGCAGCAGGCTCAGCCGATCTACGTCGCGCGGCCGCCAGAAGCTTTTCTGACGATTCTGTCTTCGTGGTACGCCCAGATCTGGCTGGCCCGCGACCCCGACGGCCAAGCGGTCGGTTATCTGGTCTGCAACGAAGCTGGAACGGGGGTCAGCGAACTGGTCCCATCCCGCGTTGACCTTTTCCTGCCCCTGGCGGCCGCCTGGGTCAGCCGGTTGTCGGCGGGCAGCACCGAATTCTCCGTTCCGCCCTGGGCGACGACGGCGATCGCCGACCTGGGTCAAATCGCCGAGCATGAACAGATCCTGCCCGCCTACAGCCTCCGGATCAACGATTTCGAGCGCCTTCTCCCCGCGCTTCTCCAAGTCAAGGCAGATCTGCAGCCACTGCCCGAAGGCACCTTCCGGCTTGGTTTGGATCTGGATGGCAAAAAGGCCGTTTATGCGCTGACATACGGATCTGGCCGGGCGGCCTGCCGGCCGGCCGACGGCCCTGCCGACCTGGTCCTGGATCGCCTGACCGCGACGCGTCTGCTGTTCGGGCCCCTGCCGCCGATGCTCATTTTGCCGCAGCTGGCCCAACAACCCGATCTGGCCCGGCTGCTGACCTGCTGGCTGCCGCTTCCTTTTTACTGGCCTTCCCCCGACGAAGTGTGACGCGAAGCCTTGCTGAAATAGATCAGCTCCTGCTGTTCGTCGACCCGCTCCACCGTGTAGCCCAGACCAAGGTACAGGCGGATGTTGGCGTGGCTGCGCGTGCCCGTAAACAAGCGGCAGACGCAGTCCGGGAAAGCGCTCTCGATGGCGCGCAGCAACTGGCTGCCGATGCCCCGGCCGCGATACGCCGGCAGCACCATCAGGCGCCTGATCTGGCACGTGTCCGGCGCTGTGCGGACGGCGCGCACCGATCCGACCAGACCTCCATCTGCTGTTACGGCTTTGAGCACGAAGCTGCGTGCAATATCGGCGGCCGTCTCGGCCTCAGTCTCGGTCAGCGGCGGAATCAAGTACGGGTAAAGCCGGCCTTCGCTCGCATAGGCTTCTTTTTGGAGCTGGAATAAGGCAGCTGCGTCCTCCGGACCCGCCCGCACGATGCGAACCAGGTCGGAGATCATGGCTGTGCCTCGTCAAGAAAGCCACGCACAGCCGCAAGCGTCTCTTCCGGCTTTTCCAGGAACGTCAGGTGGCCGCAATCCTCAAGGACAACCAGGCGGCTGTCGGGCAGGATCCGGTCCAATTCCTCCCCCTGGGCCAGCGGGATGACCCGGTCCTGGGCTCCCCAGACCAAAAGAGCCGGCTGGCGGACCTGGTCCAGCACCGGCGCCAGGGCCCCGGAATCGTTGTCTTCCACCAAACGGTTTAGCGTCGATGCCGGAATCTGGTTGTTGAAAAAGAAGAAGTGGTTGAAAACATCGGTCGTTGCCGCGTCGCGGTTGTAAACCGAAAACGGAAAGCCCAGCCGCTGGATGAGGTAATTTTTGAACACGCCGTCGAGAAACCAGGCGGGCAGCGTACCGCGCATGCCCCGCTGGAGATCCTCAAGGCCGGCGCTGTTGAGCAGCACCAGACGACGAACCTGCTCCGGGGCCAACACGGCCATCTGCAATCCAACCTCGCCGCCCATCGAGTGACCGAGCACATCGTAGCGGTCATGACCGAGGTCAGCCATCAGGGCGATACAAAGGTGGGCCATCTGCGCTTTGCTGTAAGTCAGGTCAGGGTTCTTGTCAGATAGGCCGAATCCGATCTGGTCGACCGCGATCACCTGGCGGTCGCGGGCCAGCTCCGGCATCAATTGGTTAAAGTCATATGACGAGCCCAGAAAGCCATGGATCAGGAGCAGCGGATCGCCGAAATCGCCCGCCTGGCGAAAAGCCAGCTGCGCGCCTTCGATTTCCCGATAAGCAACGCCGGCTGTCAGTTCCTCCCGGAGCGAGCGGTCGACGGCCGGTGCCGCGATCCAGTCGGTAACCGCGAACACCAATAGGCCCAGAACCAGGATGACTACAGCCCCGGCCAGCCACCAGCGTTTGAATCTGTGCTTCCTGATTGACATCGCTGGCTCCCCCACTTCCGTTCTGAATACTTCTGTCGTGTACAGAGGCATTATAGCATGCAGGATTGGCCTCTCAAAGTCGTCTCATTGTTCTCAACTGGCTGGCAGCGTATAATTTAAGTATCTCGAAATGCAAGGAGGTGACCGGCATGGCGTCTTTTGCACAGTCCATCCGGCGTGTTTTGTCCGGCGGCGCCCGTTCGCTGATCCGTTTCCCCGCCGCCGGCTTCTGTGCCGTTATGATTACGATCATCGCGACCATCCGGATCTGGGAGCGGGGACCGGAACCGGCCAAGCTGTACGACAGTCTGCAGCTGGCGCTGCTGCTGGCCGGTGTGCTGGCGATGGCGTTGGCCGTGCTGGCCGCCCGACGGCAGAACCGTTTGGCCTGGCTGGTCGGCACCAACCTGGCAGCCCTAGCCGTCGCAGCCGCCGGTTTTCTCTCGCTTTACCTGCCCTCAGGCGAGATCACCATCCGTTCCTTCAGCTGGATCGCCGCCCTGACCCTGATCGCCTTTCTCCTTTTTCTGTTGCTGCTGTCCGTCCGAAACCTGCCGGTCGATTTCAGCCAGGGCGCCTATATGACCCTCAAGGCTGCCGTGATTGCGGCCGTCTACACCCAGGTCCTGGTCGGCGGGCTGCTCTTCACCGCGTTCGCGGTCGAATCACTCCTCTATCCGGCTATGGATGAAAAGATCTATCTGACGCTGCTTGTTTGGAGTCTTTTCATCGGGTACATCTTGTTCCTCGGTTATTTTCCCGACCCGCAAAAAGGCCAGGCAGATCCACAGCTGGCCATCGCCTGCGCGCAGCCGCGCTTCATCGTGCTGCTGTTCGCCAACATCCTGATTCCGCTGATCGCATTACTGTCCCTGGTTCTGCTGATCTGGGCCCTGCAGGTGCTGACCGGCCGCCAGGAGGTTGAATTTAGTCAACTGTCCGTCATCTTTTCTGCCTATGTGTTCAGCGGCATCTTCCTGATGATCATGACCAGCCGCGATAATCGACGGACGACCCGGCTGTTCCAGCGCCTCTTCCCGGCTGCTGCGCTGCTGTTTTTGGCTTTCGAGGCCTATGTCTGGTTCGGGGAACTGCAGAAACATGGACTTCAGACAGGAACCTACTTCGCCGCCCTGGTCTGGCTGTTTGCCGTCGCCAGCGCGTCGGTGCTGCTGATCGGATCCGTTAAGCGCTCCCGCATCACGGCATTTATCGCTTCCGGTCTCGCCCTGCTGGCCGTCCTGCCTTTGTCAGGCTTCCTGGACGCCCCGGCGCTGGCCCAGACCGCTCGCCTCAAATCGGCCCTGGTGCGCAACCAGATGTTCATCGACGGCCAGATCGAGCCGGCCAGGCAGGACATCAGTCAGGCTGATAAGGCCTTGATCTCGGACGCGGCCTTTTTCCTGCTGTATAACGAAGGCTGGCAGGCGGACTGGTTCTCCGAGTCCCTGGATACCACATCCGACTTTTCACGCGTTTTCGGTTTTCCCTATTCGAAGGATGACCAGGGCGAACCTCAGCCGGCCGGGCAGGCCATCAGCCTGATATTGCCTGTCGGTACTTTGCCGGTCGGTGCGTATGAGCAAGCCGCTTTCGTTATGTTCAAAGAGGAAAGCGAAACCCTGGCCGTGTTTACACGGCAGTCGGACCGCTACACGGTTCGTTTAAACCAGGCGCAGGATCGTTCGACGGCCCGCCTGGTGATCGAGAAAAACGACCAAAAGATCGCCGATGCCGGTCTCGAAGCCTGGCTCGGCGAACTGGCTGAGCGCTACGCGGGAACCGGCGGGCAGGATGTTGCTTTCAACGACATGTTCTACAGCACGGTTGCGGGCGAGGTCGAACTGACCATCGTCTTTCAGAGCATCTACATGGAGTGGTCGGATGCGAAATCTTCCGAAAGGACGTATATGCTCCAGCCCCTGGCGGTGTTCCTGGGTCCGGCCAAGCCCTGATTACCGGGGTATTCAGACGTCAAGACCAAGATTGTTGTAACTCACCTTGGCCACCGCGCTGGCGTCTTCCTGACCCAGGCCAAGCGCGTGACCGAGTTTGAAAAGGTTGATGCCGGCATCCAAAAGGAGGCTCGGCGCCTTGTGCTCATCGAACAAGAGTTTGAAATAAGACAGGTCCTTCAGGCAATAGTCAAGCAGAAAGCCGCGATCGAAGGTCTTGCGGATGCACATCTTCGGAACGGTGTTCTGGTACATGCCGCAGTTGACCCCGCTGTCAGATATGATCTCAAACAGCTTCGCCACATCGCAGCCCGCTTTTTCAGCCAGGGGAAAACATTCGGCATACAGCGCCTCGTACATGATTGCCAGGTAGTTGCTGACCAGCTTGGCGATGTTGCCCGAACCCGACGGGCCGATGTAATGCGACGTTTTGGCAAAGGATTCGATCAGGGGCTTGTAATACGTGTAGTCCTCCACGTCTCCGCCGACGTTGACGACCAGTGTTCCTTCCGCAGCCATGGCCGGCGTTCCGGTCAGGGGGGCGTCGAGGTAACGTCCGCCCGCGGCCTTGAACCGCTCATGGATGCGACGGCTGGAAACCGGGGAACTGGTGCTGATGTCGACCACACCCTTGCCCTGGACAGGCTTTTCCAGGAAGCCGGCGTTCACCGCCTCGACTTCCGGATAGCCCGGCAGCGAAAGGATCGTGACATCCGTTTCCTCAAAGACCTCGTTAGCGTTTCGGGCAAGCTGTGCCCGGCCCCGGAAGGCCTGCATGGCGCCTGCCGCCAGGTCGTAAACCACGACACGATGCCCCTTGGCGATGATGTTCGAGCAGCATCCGCCGCCCATTCGGCCCAGGCCGATAAATCCAACGTTCATCGTACTTTGCTCCCTTCTTCTCTTCTTCTTGCCGATTCCTGTTCCGCCGATGTGTACGCACCTTGATTATAGCACTGAGAAATTTTAAAAATGTCTTGCCAGAGGCAGGAAAATAGGCTAATATGATGTGGCGTCGCCAAGACGTCTCTTATCGAATGACACAGGATAGCCAGAAAGGAGGTCGCGATGATGAATGGTTTATTTTATGAGGCAAACAACAAGGCACAACTTGACAACCAAAACGTCACGCTCATGACAGCGGCCACCGGATCTGGCCAGGCATCCACCCTGATCTGATCAACATCCGAAGACCCAGACCCGCCATCACTGCCATGAAACGGCCACCAGGACCGGTTCTTTTCATTTGTTCGCCTGCCATCGCACGCGGAACAAACCCAGGCAGATGATCGTCTTGATGGCATGACAACCGGAGGAATGTATGAATAAAATAACGCTTATGCTGCGTTTCCTCAAAGGAAACCGGCTCACATATCTTGGCGCGCTGCTGGCCGTCATGGGCAACGTCGTCCTGGCGACCGCGGTTCCGATGGTCATTCGCGTCACCCTGGACAGCATCCTGGGCGACCTGCCGCTTGAGTTGCCGGATTTTCTGATCCGGCAGATCGGGCGCATCGGCGGCGTCGACTTCATCCGCCAGAACCTGTGGGTGCTTCTGCTCGTCCTGGTCGGGCTGACCCTGGTCCAGGGCCTGATGCAGTTCACCCGGGCCAAGCTGGCCTCCATAACCGGCGAAAGCTCGGCCAAGCGCATGCGCGACCGGGTCTACCTGCACGTCCTGCGCCAGCCCTACGATTACCACGTCAAGTCGCAGACCGGCGACATCATCCAGCGCTGCACGTCCGACATCGAGACCACCCAGCATTTCGTCGCCAACCGTTCCGTGGAAGCGATCTCGATCATATTCCAGGTCCTGGTGGTTCTGGGCATCATGCTGTCGCTGAACGTCCCCTTCACGGTCATCTCGGTGGTCCTGATCCCCCTGATCCTGATCCTGACGGTGCGCTTTTTCCGCTCGATGATGACCCTCTTCCTGGATACGGACGAATCCGAGGGCGTGATGTCGTCGACGCTGCAGGAGAACCTGAGCGGCGTCCGGGTGGTCAAGGCGTTCGCCGCTCAGCAGTTTGAAATGAACAAGTTCGACGAGGCCAGCAGTACGTATCGGGACAACATCCTGAAGATCACGCGCCTGATGGCCGATTACTGGTCGAAGTCAGACTTTCTCTGCATGCTCCAGGTGGTGATCGTCGTCCTGTCGGGCACCTTCCTGACCGCAACCGGACGCATCTCACTGGGTGTCATGGTCGCTTTCGTCACGTATTCCGGCATGCTGATCTGGCCGATCCGCGGACTGGGCCAGATGATGGGCTTCATGGGGCAGGCGTTCGTTGCGCTGACCCGCGTCCAGGAGATCCTGGATCATGTCCAGGAGGATTACAGCAGCGGTGCGAATGGATTGCCCATCCAGGGTGCGATCGCATTCAAGGATGTCCGTTTCGGCTACAACAGCGGCAAGTGGGTTCTCGACAAGGTCTCATTCGATGTCCCCGCCGGTTCGACAACCGCTATCCTGGGCGCGACGGGATCAGGCAAGAGCTCGCTGGTCCATCTGCTGCTCAGGCTGTACGATTACCAGGAGGGCTCGGTCACCATCGACGGTACCGAACTGTCCTCGATCAGCCGCGACTGGATCCGCAGCCATGTCGGCATCGTGCTGCAGGAACCGTTCCTGTTCTCGCGCACGATCCGGGAGAACATCCGGGTTGGCCGCCCGGGCGCGACCGATCCGGAGATCGAGGCCGCCGCGCGCATCGCCTGTGTCGACGAGGCGATCGGCGAGTTCGAGGAAGGCTACGAAACCGTCGTGGGTGAGCGCGGCGTCACCCTCTCCGGCGGCCAGCGCCAGCGCGTCGCCATCGCCCGGACCGTCCTGCGCGATGTGCCGATCCTGATTTTTGACGACTCCCTGTCCGCCGTGGACACGGAGACGGACGCGTCCATCCGGGCCGCCCTGAAAGAGCGGCGAACCGGGACGACGACCCTGATCATATCCCACCGCATCACGACGCTGGCCGAAGCCGACCAGATCCTGGTTCTCGACCAGGGCCGGATCGTCCAGCGCGGCACCCACGACGAACTGATCCGCCAGGAAGGCCATTACAAGCAAATCTGGTCGATCCAGAGCAACATGGAAGATATTGCCTGAGCCTGTCATGACAGCTCGCGCGTTTCAACGAGAAAGCAGCAGGTAATGATGATGAATTTGCAAGAACAGGAATACAGCAAGCGGCTGGACATGAAGGTCTGGAAGCGTTTGCTCCAGTTTGCCCGGCCCTACAAGCGCCAGTTGGTGATCCTGATCGGCCAGATGTTTCTGCTCGGTCTGGTCGACGCCGTTATGCCGCTGTTCAACCGCTACGCAATCGATAAAATCGCCCTGACCGGTCGGCTGGAGCGCCTGATTCCGTTCGGCCTGATCGCCCTGACGGTCATCGTGCTGCAGGCGCTGAACGTCCGATTGATGATCCTCTACGCCGGCCGGCTGGAGTGCTTCATCCCCTACGACATCCGCAAGGCGGCTTTCGCCAAGCTTCAGACCATGCCTCTGGCCTATTACGACCAGACGCCGGTCGGCTGGCTGCTGGCCCGACTGACATCGGACAGCCGCCGGCTCGGCGAGACCTTGTCCTGGAACGTGATCGACCTGTTTTGGTCGCTGGCCATGATGATCCTGATGATGGTCTTCATGCTGCTGCTTCATGTCAAGCTGGCCCTGATGGTCCTCGTGACCGTGCCCGTGCTGGTCCTGGTCAGCATTCTGTTCCAGAAGCGGATCATTTTCAATTTCCGCAAGGTGCGCAAGTATAACTCGCACGTGACAGCGGGCTTCAACGAAGGCATCACAGGCGCCAAGACGATCAAGTCGCTGTCGATCGAGGCCGCGATGCACCGCGAGTTCCAGGAAACCACCGGGACCATGCGCAACTTCGCCGTGCGTGCGGCGACTGTGTCGGCCGTCTACACGCCGATCGTCCTGCTGCTGGGCGCGATCGCCACCGGATTGGTCCTGTGGCGCGGCGGCATCCAGGTCGAGACCGGCTTGCCCGGCAGCATCGGCTACGGAACCATGGTGGCCTTCATATCCTATGCCGTCCAGTTTTTCGACCCGGTCAAGCAGTTCGCCCGCGTGTTCACCGAGCTCAACTACGCCCAGGCCTCTGCTGAACGCGTCATGTCCGTCATCGACATGGAGGCCGGCATCCGCGACAACGAGCTGGTCGAGCAGACCTACGGCGACATGCTCCATTCCAACCGCGAGCAGTGGCCGGAATTTGCCGGCAACATCACCTTCGAGGACGTGACCTTCCGCTATAAGGACGGTGAGAACATCCTCGAGCATTTCAACCTGACGGTCAGGGCCGGGGAAAAGATCGCCATCGTCGGCGAGACCGGTTCGGGCAAAACGACCCTGGTCAACCTGGCCTGCCGTTTCTACGAGCCGACCGAAGGCCGCATCCTGGTCGATGGCATCGACTACCGCGAACGCCCCCTGCTCTGGATGTACGCCAACCTGGGCTATGTCCTGCAGGAACCGCACCTGTTCAGCGGCTCGGTCCGGGACAACATCGCCTACGGCCGCCAGGACGTCAGTGATGAGATGATCGAAAAAGCAGCCCGCATCGTCAACGCCCATGACTTCATCATGGCGATGGACAAAGGGTACGCCAGCGAAGTCGGCGAACGCGGCAGCCGGCTGTCAACGGGCCAGAAACAGCTGATCTCGTTTGCCCGCGCGATCCTGTCCGATCCGGGCATGTTCGTCCTGGACGAGGCGACCTCCTCGGTGGACACGGAAACCGAGCAGCTGATCCACCAGGCCATGCAAAACGCCCTGCGCGGCCGCACCAGCTTCATCATCGCCCACCGCCTGTCGACGATCCGCTCCGCCGACCGCATCCTGGTCATCGACAAGGGCAAGATCGTCGAAGAAGGCAACCAGCGTGAGCTGCTGCATCGCAAAGGCGTCTACTGGCGCTTGTACACCAATCAGTTCATGCGCGAGCAGATGCGCTTATCGCAGGATTCCCAGGCGGACGGCGAGGTCGGCGCCGCTGTCTAGCGGCATCTCTGCCCGGCGCAGCCATTCACCCAGGGCCGGCGGCCAGACACGGCTGCCGGCCTTCATGCTGGCCTCGAGCTGCGCCGCATCGCGCGGTCCGATGATTGGGAAGACCGGAAAAGGCTGGGCCAGCAAGTAGCCCAGCACCAGTTCGTCCAAGGTCAGGCCGCTCTGGCCGGAAAGGGTTGAAATCAGCTCGAAGCGCCGGTCGTTGACCGCGTTGTCATAGCGGCGCCTTAAGGGTTCCGGTATGCCGGCCTTGCCGACATCACGCCGTTTTTGAAAATAGCCGCTGGCCTGGGCCGTGTAGGGGACCGCCGCCAACTGAGTTGCCTGGTGCAGGCGCCAAGTCGTGTCATCCATGCCGACCAGAGTCGGATCGGTGATGCCCTGCGGGTTGGCTTCGGCCAGGCTCCAGCGCGGCTGGTTGGCCGCAAAGCCCTGCCAGCCTTCCCGATCCGCCGTCTCGCGGGCTTCCAGGATACGTTTGGCCTGCCAATTGGAGCAGCCGTAGTGGCGGATCTTGCCCTGGCGGACAAACGCTTCCAGAACGTCCAGAATTGCACCGGCTGGAAGCTCCGGATCATCGCGGTGCAGCCAGTACAGGTCGATCCAATCGGTCTGCAAGGCGCTAAGGCTCTCGTCCAGGTCCTGCTGGAGCGATGGACGGTCCAGGCGCGAAACGGTCATCGATGCCAGGTGGGGATGGCCGCCCTTGGTTGCCAGGACCACTCGGTTGCGCGCGTTCCTGGTTTTGAGCCACTGGCCGATGTACTGCTCGCTGATGTTGCTCGATTCCGGCAGCCACTTGCCGTAGATGTTGGCGGTGTCGATAAAATTGCCGCCCAGGCCGCGATAAAGATCCAGCTGCTCCATAGCAAACCCAGCGCGGTCGCTGTATGTGATCGCGCCGCCGCCGAAGCAGATCACGCTGGCGTCAAGCCCAGTACGGGGGATGGTCCTCGTCTGCATGGGTGGTTCTCTCCTTTCAGGCCGGGCGGATGCGGATGGTGACAATTTCGTATGGCTTGATCTCGAACGTCAGTTGCTGGCCGTCTGCTGCAAGATCCAGTGCGCGCAGCTTTCGCTCGAGCAAGTCACAGCCCTCGGCCGACGCGACCGGCTGGGCAAAGGTCAGCGTCACCGGGCCGCGGCGGTTCGTGTACTCGAACAGGCGCAGGATCAGGCCGTCTGTGTCTTCGGCCCGCTTGACGGTCTCGAGCATGACATGGTCGAACGCGTCTGTCTGGACCAGGGAGCGGTGGCGCGGCGCCGTTCCGTCCTGCGGGGCGATCAGGCGGGCGTAGAGCGGCAGGTTCAGATTGTAGGCCTGCTGCATCGTGTTGGCCTGGCGCCAGCCGCCCAGATGCGGGTAGAGCGCGTACGTCATCCAATGCTGTTCGCGGTCGGCGTGTGGATTGGGCGCCGTGCCGCTCTTGAGCAGGGTCAGGCGCATGACGCCGTCGCGGATGTCGTGGCCGTATTTGCAGTCGTTGAGCAAACTGACGCCGTAGCCCTCCTCGGACAAGTCGGCCCATTTCTGGGCGCAAACCTCGAAGCGGGCCCAGTCCCAGGACGTGTTCCAGTGGGTCGGGCGGGTGACGTTGCCGAACTGGATGTCGTAGGTCGCGCTGTCAGCGTGGATCTCAACCGGGAACTCCGCCTTGAGCAGCAGCTCGTCTTCTTTCCAGTCGATGAACGTCTCAAACTCGATGCGGGGCAGCTGGTCGTACACGTAGATGGTCTGCACGATCGTCGAATCCAGGAACGGCCGGGTCAGGCGCAGGGCGGCGCGAACCGGACCGGTCTCCACAACTTCGGCTGACGCCAGGCTGTCCACGACCCAGCTTTTCTGCTGGTAATAGATGTCGATGTCCCAGTTCTGGTGCGCCATCGGCTTGTCTTCAAAGACGCGCAGCACATTGCCTTTGCAACCGGCCTTGAGCACGTCGCGGCGGGCGGTCTTGTCGTAAAGGCGGACAAAGTGGCCCTGTTCGTCCAGGTCGATGCTGTAGAAGCGGTTTTCCATGTGCCGCGCCGACACATCCAGCATGGACAGCGACGCCATTTCGGGCGCGATACCCATGACATCGTCCGTCGCCACCTGCAGGCTGCAATATCCCTTGGCCGGCACCGGCTGGCTCAAGAAAAGCATATCGGAGCCGCAGCGCTGGACCGCCAGGCCCAGTTCGTTGGTCGGACAGGTCAGGCGCGGCAGCGGCCGGTCTTCCGGCCAGGGCAGGCGGACGATTTCGCTGCGGTCGTAACCGGCTGTGTTGATGACCAGAACCGTTTCCGATTCCGCCTGAACCTGGCTGGCCAAACGATCGATCGCCTGGTCTGCCAGTTCCCGGCCCCGGGCCAGCACGGCTTCGTATTGCTCGCGGGAATCCTCGTAGACCGGCTCGATCGACGAACCCGGCAGGATATCGTGGAACTGGTTGAGCAGAACCGTCTCCCAGGCCTGGCCAACGGCCTGGTCCGGATAAGCATGGCCCGCCCAGAGTCCGGCTGCGGCGGACAAGGTCTCGACGTCGTGGAGCAGCAGCTCGGATTTCCTGTTATAGCGCTTGTTGCGCCCCATCGAGGTGTAGGTGCCGCGGTGGTACTCGAAATACAGCTCGCCGACCCACTTTTTCAGCCAGGGGCTGTCCTTGGTGTCGGCTTCGAGCTTCTCGAAGAACGGCAGGGCCTTGTCCAGAACCACCTGCGGGCAGCCCGGGATGCCCCGCGCCATGCGCTTGCCGTTTTCCAGCATCTCCTCGGTCGGTCCGCCGCCGCCGTCACCATAGCCGTAGGACACCAGGACCTCGTTGTGGATCTGCTTATCCTGGTAGCGCTTCCAGCCGCCCATCACCGGCCGTGGTTCGAGGATGCCGTTGTAGGTGCTGAAATGCGGCGTCGGGTTGTAGTGCTCCGATGTGGTCGTGATGAAGTGGGTTAAAATCTGCGAGCCGTCGATGCCTTCCCAGAGAAACGAGTCCGCCGGAATCGGGTTGTACTGGTTCCAGTTGATCTTGGTGGTCATGAAATACTTGACGCCCGCCAGCTTCATGATCTGGGGCAGGGCGGCGCTGTAGCCGAACACGTCGGGCAGCCAGACAATCTTGTTCTCGACGCCGAACTGCTCGCGGAAATAGCGTGTGCCGTGCAGGATCTGGCGAACCAGCGACTCGCCGGACGTCAGGTTGCAGTCGGCCTCCAGCCACATGGCGCCCTCCGGTTCCCAGCGTCCCTCGCGGATACGCGCGCGCACCTGGTCGAACAGCTCCGGAAAATCCTCCTGCAGGAACTGGTAAAGCTGGGGTTGGGAGGACATGAAGACATATTCCGGGTACTGCTCCATCAGGCGCAGGACGGTGGCGAAGCTGCGCCCGGTTTTCTCCCGGGTCTGGCGCAGCCGCCAGAGCCAGGCGACATCGATGTGGGTGTGCCCGACAGCGACGGCGCGAATATCGGACGGTCCGCAAAGCGCCTGGTAGAAATGTGTTTCCAGGAAATCGATCGTGTCCTGAACGGACGATTGGAACGCTGCGCTGAGCGGTTTTCTCATGTCGAGGCGGTTGACGGCCTGGTTGAGCCGATCCAGCATGTCGAGACGCGTTTTGTCGCCCTCGGGCAGCTCGGACGCAACCTGCAGGGGCACATGGAGGTCATAGTACAGCTGCTTGACCGCGGTGTTCTCAACAAACAGCTGCAGATAGAGCTCAGTCGGCTTGTCGACCAGCCCGGCGTAGGCCTGCAGGTCGATGCGGACCGTCTCGCCGGCAACAGCCTTTTCGCGCAGGACGCTGGTGCGGTGGTTGACGTCCATGCCCTGGCTGATCTTGCCATCGACGAACAGCAGGAACTGGCGGCTGTCGGCAAACCAATTTTCCCGGTCGACCGACACATCGAGCAGCACTCGATGGCCGTCAAAGGCTTCCGGCACAACCACATCCGCCCGGAACCAGGCGTGTTCGTCATAGACGCCCCAGCGGTCACCGGGATTGAAAGGCACCCAGTCGCCGCCATCCGCTTCGGCCGGCGAAGTCATCCGCCCCTGCTGCCAAATGATCTTGTCGGCCGGCTGCCTCGGCTGGTAAATCAGGTTCTTGAGGTCCTTGCAGATGCGCTCGATGCGCTCTTTGGTATAGTACATGTCCTGTCCTCCGCTCCTGGCTATACGTTAAATCCATTATAGCCAAGATTGGAGCAGGTCGCCAGCATGCGCAGGCCTTAATGCCTGCGCATGCAGAAATCCTTCTCCTATTCGACGAAAGGCCGCCGGCCGCTGTCGATAAGCTCAATCGGCAGCGAAGCGCTGGCAAGGCCCGCCGCATGGGCGACCACCCGCAGCGTCCCGGACTTGAAGCCGGCCTTGACCGCCACCGAACACAAGCCGGCCCGCATCTGGCGGTCCTGCTCCGGCACGGGCCGGTGGTCGCAGACATCCGAGCCAGTACCCAGGATGCGGCCCAGCCCGTTGGTGTCAAAACGGATAAAAGGCGCGGCGTCGGGGACCGGTTGGCCGGCGGCATCGACACATATGCAGGTCACGATCGCGACATCCTCGCCGTCGGCACGCACATTCCCGTCTTCCAGACTGAGGCGCAGGGCAACGGCGGGTCCGGTGGTGCGAACCGTCTCTTCCGCGACCTGGCGGCCCTGGCGATAAGCGACCGCACGCAGTTCGCCCGGCCGGTAGACCAGGTTCCAGACGCCCGGCTCGTAGCGGTCCGGGCGGATCCGGCCCTGGCTGACGCCGTCCTGGAACAATTCGAGCTCGTCCGCGTTGCTGTATACCCAGACCGGCAGAACTTCGCCTTCCCGCCCCGGATGGTTCCAGTGGGGCAGGATATGCACCATGGGCTCTTCGGTCCAGTGCGACTGGTTCTGGTAATAGGCGTCCTTGGGCTGCAAGAAAAGATCCAAAGCGCCGGACTGCGAGCACAGGCGCGGCCAGACGGTCTCGCCGCGGTGCTCGATGCCAGCCCACTGGTATTCGCCCATGACCCAGTCCCGCTCCATGACAAAGCGCCAGGTGGAGCGCCGGTCGCTGATAAAGCCTCCGACCGCGTGGTCGTGAGCCCACAGGTAGCCGCGCTTCTCGTCGTCCGGCAGGTACCAGCCGCGGGTCGTGCCGACGGCGCAGCACTCGGCGGCAACCACCGGCTTGTCAGGATAAAGCGCGTGGATTTCGTCGTACTGCTTGAGGTTGTAGTTGATCCCGATCAGCTCCGAAGCGCCGGTTGCCGGGCTGTGCAGCGGATCGTGCGAGATCGCCGTCGTGACCGGACGCGACCGATCGTAGCGATGGACAAAGGCAGTCAGGGTCTCGAGCAGGCGCCGTCCCATGTCGGTCTTGTGCAGCGGTTCCTCGTTGCCGACCGACCACATGATCACAGACGGGCGGTTGCGGTCGCGCTTAAGCAACATCTCCAGCTGGGCCAGACCGTCCGGCGTACTCTGGAACCAGCGGGTCTCGTCCATGACGAGGAACCCGAGCCGGTCGAGGGCGTCCATGGTCGCTTCCGCAGGGGGATAATGGGCGGTGCGGTAACCGTTGGCGCCCATCTCCTTGAGCCGGCGCAGACGGTAGTGGTGCACCCGATCCGGCATCGCCTTGCCGGTCAGGCCGTAATCCTGGTGGCAGCAGACGCCGCGGATCTTGACCGGCTTGTCGTTTAGAAAGAATCCTTTATCGGCGTCGTAGCGAATCGTACGGAAACCAAAGGTCGTATCTTGTTCATCCACCCGTGTTTCCGCAGCCTGAACCTGCGTGCGCAGCGTGTACAAGTGGGGCGTTTGTGTGTCCCAGAGGAGCGGGTCGGCCAAAGACAGGGATTGCTGGATAACCGCCGTGTTTTTGGCCGGTACGGCCAACTGGCCGGTCGCGCTGGCGACGACTTTTCCCTCGGGGCTGACAACCGAGGAAACGACGGTCACGTCCCCATCTTCAAGGCCGCTGTTGACCAGCGTCGTTTCCACGGGCACCTGCCAATGGCGCGCGTCCTGGCGGACGGGGTTGACCCAGACGCCCCACTGGTCGACGGCGACCGATTCGGTCTTGACCAGCCAGACATGGCGGTAGATGCCCGCGCCTTCGTACCACCAGCCCTCGTGTTCGGTGGCGATCACATGGACCGCGATCACGTTCTTCTCGCCGAAGCGCACGATGTCGCTGATGTCGACGGTAAACGAGGTGTAGCCGCAGAAATTGCGCCGCATCAGGCAGCCGTTGACATAGACGACGGCGTGGGTCGCGACGCCTTCGAATTCGAGCAGCAGGCGCCGGCCGCGGTCGGTTTCCGGAACCTTGAAATGGCGTCGGTACCAGGCGTTGTGGTAGTCAAAATAGCCCAGGGTGTTGTTGTTCTCTTGTTTCGGCTCCTGGCGGATGATGTAGTCGTGCGGCAGGTCGACCATTTCCCAGTTCTCCAGGCAGCGGGCCCCCTGGTCGGCGTAGTCAAACGCAGCCGGCCCCCATAGGGCCGTTTCGGTCTTGGACTGCATGTAGAGCGGGGTCTTGGTCGGCGGCAGGCCGATCTCGATCTCGCCGTCATGGAAAAGCCAGTTGAAGTCGAGCAGCAGTTTATCTCTCACGGTCTTCTCCTCCCGCCGTCAAGGCCGGTCGACATTAAGTTCCGGGACATGGCGGCAAAAAGCTTCCAGCACATCGGTGTAGTCGCCGGCGATTTCCGCCATGTGATGGATGTAGGGGCCGTAGATCAGCTTCTTTTCCCATTTCCGGTAGTCGTCGAACTCAGCCCAGAGGTAGGTTCCGAAGGTGTACGGGCCGTCGACGGTCTTGAATTTTCCGTCCAGCAGCGTGTAGTGCCCCTGCGTGCTGTCCATGCGGGCGATCGTGTAGGTCCCGTCCTTGACCTGGAAGCTCGGTTTCATGTTGAAGATGCGCGCTTTCGATTCAGGCTTCTTGAGCGACCAGCCGAAAGGTCCGCAGTGCCAGAGCAGCTCCGCGTTGGGGTTCTCCGGGTGACGTACGGTGAACTCGCCGAAGAACGGGATATCCTTGCCGCGGGCGGCGCAAGACAGCAGGGCCATCGAGATTGCGCCCATGACGTCGGTCTCGCAGGTCACGATCAATCGTTCGTCGGCCAGCGTGCTCATCGAGATACAGGGCATGGCCTTGACGGTCTGCAGCATGCAGGTCCAGCATTCGGTACAGATCACCTGGCAGCCGGTCTTGTCCATGATCCGTCGGAATGTCTCGCGGAAAGCGGCCATCCGGGTCAGGGCCTCGTCGTCCAGTCCGCCGGTGTCCTGGTAGCGGTCCTTGAGCATCGCGACATCGGCGGCCAGTTCATCGCCCTTGGTCGCCAGGACATCCTCGAAGATCTCCACCACTGTCGGCATGTTGACCGGGACGACGTCGATGCCGAATTTCTCGACCAGCTCCGCCTCGTTGAACATGACGCAGGTGAAAGGCTGCGGGCGCAGGCCAACCTGGGCGACGCGCAGTTTGCGGAAGTTCTTCAGCATGCAGGCGACTGAGAGGAACTGCTCAAAGCCCTTGGCGAACGCCGGCGCCTCGACCGGGCAGTTCTCGATGTGCTCGAACGGAACCTTGTAGCGGATGAACTGTTTGCTCATCGCGAACAGGCCGCATTGGGCATCGGTATAGCGCGTGCCGTCTGCTTCGAAGATCGTGTCCTGGGGCGCCCAGAGCAGCGTCGGCACTTGCATCAGGCGGGCCAGCTGGGCGGCGACCTCTTCGCAGCCGTAGTTGCAGTTGATGATGAACAGCGCGTCGACTTTTTGCTTTTTGAACTCCGCGGCGATGGTTTCGGCTTGGGAGACATCGAACATCATGCCCTCGTCGTTGAGAAAATCGAGGTCTGCAAAGCTCGTCTGCTCGTCGGTGTACCGGGCGCGCACATAGCTTTCGACATGTTTCTTGTTGGCCCTGGCATAATCCGGATTAAAGATCCCGGTCCTTTTCCCGGGCAGCCAGCGCCGGCAGGACGCCAGACCTATTTTCAATGAATAATCCAACATGACACAATCCTCCGTTTTTATTGAGCCACTGGCGGCTCAGTATTTCTTGTTTTCCAGGGCTTTTTCGATCGCCCGGAAGCGGGTGTTGGCCTGTTCGCGCTGCTGCATGGCGATCAGGGTGTAGAGCGTGTCGATAATCGTGTACTGGGCGATGCGCGAAGCCAGCGCCACGATACGGTACTGCGTTTCCTGCGATGCCGTTTCCAGGTTGATGTCAGCCAGGTCCGAGAGCGGCGACCGGCCGATGTTGCTGATCGAAATCACCCGGGCACCCTGTTTTTTGGCCAGTTCGGCAGCGTCGACGACGTCGCGCGAGCTGCCGGAGTGGCTGATCGCGACGATCACGTCGCGCGGGCCGGTGTGGGTCGCGGCGATCGCCTGCATGTGCGAATCGGTGTAGGCGGTGGCGTGGATGCCCAGGCGCATCAGCTTGTGCATCAGGTCCACCGCGACGGCATGCGAATTGCCCAGGCCGAAAATGAAGACGGCGTCGGCAGAGGCCAGCAACCCGGCGGCCTTTTCGAGACTGTCGGCGCTGGCGATACGGCGCGTGTATTCGAGGGTATGGATCGCGCTGTTGAACACCTTTTCCAGGATTTGCTCAGGACCGTCGCCGTCCTTCAGCTCTTCGTGGATGCTCTCCAGCGGCGAAACAATGTCTTGGGCCAAGTTGACCTTGAGGTCCTGGTACCCCTGCATGCCGATCCGTTTGCAGACGCGCACAATGGTCGCGTCGCTGACGCCGCTTTTCTCGGCCAGTCCGGTGATGGACAGGTAGATCACTTCGCGGGGATGGGCCAGGATGAAGTCGATCACTTTCTGCTCGGTTTGGCTGAGGCTCTTGCGCAGGGTCTGCATTTTCAGCATCAGGGGGGATTGTGTCATCGCGAAACCGCCTTTCTCCATGAGGCTTTAGCCGTGTCCGTTCACAGGATCCAGGATGCTGCAAGCTCGGACAAGGTTTCAACGGACACAGACGCCGGGGCGGATCCGGCGAGCAGCGCCGCGTCGTCGGCTGTGGCGGTGATGATCCGTTTGGCGCCGGTCGCCTGCAGCTCAAAGAGCCGCTGGCCGGCCAGCTTGGCGATGATCGCCGGATCCGAACAGCCGCAGGAGGCGCCGCCGCTGGAACGGGCGTGGTTGCCTTTCCAGGTCGGATCTGCAACAGTCGCCTCCGGAATCAGCTTGAGGATGGCCGGAAGGGCGGCCGTCTCGTGGGTGTAGCGGGCGGAAAAGTCGTCGTCGTGCCAGGTGAAGGCCGCCGCGACCGGTTTGGGCGCGAGCCGTTTGGACTGGATCAGCGTCTGGACCTGGTCCGCCCAGCTTATGACGGTCATCGACTCGGGCAGCGCTGTCACATCCAGGATGGCCGGAAGCTCACGCAGCGCGAAAACGTCTGCTGGGGAAAGGGCGACGACCGTCCGGCAGCCGCTGTCCCTGATCGCGCTGATCAGGTGGCTGAGGCTGGCTGTGGCCTCGGCCCGGGCGCCCAGCGCATAGAGGGCGAATACGGGGGATGGCGCTGTGGCGGCGGCGCAGGCGATACCGGCACGGCTAAGGATCGCCTCGGCCTGTCCGGTCTGCGCGGCGGCGCCGTCAACCCAGGTCGGCTCGGCCAGGATCAGGGTTTCGGTCTGCTGCGCCTCGGGTCTGGGTTGGCCCGCCAGGCGGTCGATCCGATCGCGGACGGCCGCCGGCACCAGGTTTTCCTCGCGCAGCGCCTCGCGCGCCGCGACGATGCAGGCCGAGAAATCCCAGCCGCCTTCACACCATTCGCGGCACCAGCGGCACTGGGTGCAGTCGTAGATGTTTTTAATCACATCCGGTTCCGGCGTGGCCGCATCCCGGTTGATCAACGACATGACAAGGCCCTGGGAACGGGGTGTCACGCTTTCTTCGTGGGTGACGCGGGCGACCGAACAGACATGCCGGCACATAAAGCAGAAACGGCAGCGGTCGATTGTTTTTTCCTGACGAATTCTCATCTTGTCTTCTCCTTACAGGCCCATCTTGTCCGCGTTCATGATGCGGTGCGGATCGAGGGCGTCCTTCAGCTTTTGGATCACCTGGAAAGCGGACCCGTACTGCTCGCGCATCAGGTAGCCCATCTTGATGCCGACACCGTGGTGTTCGTTGAGCACGCCGCCCTTTTCCATGGCCACGCGGATGCAGGTGTACCAGATCTTGTTGTACATCGCCATCGCCTCGGCCGGATCCTCGGGCACATACGCTGGATCGACGATGAAGCGGTCGTACATCATGCAACCCCATTCGTACCAGTGGGAGAAGTGGGCGATGAACTTGGTGCCCGGGAACTGCTCCGCCGCGGCCTTCATGCCAACGTAGATTTCCTCGACCTTGTCGTAGGTCGCCACGGTGTCCATGGTTCCGAACGCCTCAGGCAGATCCATGATGTACGGGGGATAGAAAAATTTGTAGCGGCTATCCCACCATTTTTGGCCGCATTCGCTGCCCAGATCCTCGATCGCGGTCTCTTCGCAGATGTCGCGGGCGTGGCGCAGCTGGAAATCGACGATGTCTTCGTAGCCGTCGAAGCCAAAAACCAGGTAGGCGCCATCCTTTTCGATCCCCAGGACGCGGTGGATCTGGTGGACGGTCTCCGCTTCGTCATAAAGGCGGATGACACAGGGCTGCAGCCGGCGCGTCATGATCTTGCGGCCGGCGTCCAGGGCGTCGTGCATGTTGCCGAACAGGTAAGCCCAGTACTTACGGCACTGGGGCTGGTCGAAAATCTTGACGGTCGCCTTGGTGATGATGCCCAGCGTGCCTTCCGAGCCAACAAAGACCTGGTTCAGGTCAGGGCCGGACGCGTTGCGCGGCACGGGCAGCGTGTTGATGATGTCGCCGTTGGGCAGCACGACTTCCAAATTAATCACCAGGTCCTCAATCTTGCCGTACTTGGTCGAGAGGACGCCGGTACCGCGGTGGGCCAAGAAGCCGCCCAGCGTGGAGCAGCCGATCGAGGCCGGAAAATGCATGGTTGAGAAGCCCTGCTCGTTGAGCGCCCACTCGAAATCCTGGTGGATGATACCGGCTTCGGCCGTCGCCGTGTACGCCAGGGCGTTGACCTCCGTCACCTTGCACATCTTTTTCATGTCAACCAGGATGCCGCCGTGCACCGGCAGCGCGCCGCCCTGCGAACCGGCTCCGCCGCCCCAGGGGGTGACGGGGATGCGGTGCTGGGCCGCCACCTTGACGATCTCGGAAACCTGGCGGGTATCCTGCGGATAGACCACGACATCCGGCTGCTCGGGGATTTTGCCCCGGTCCACCCAGACCCTGGGGCCCCAGTAGTAGTCGACGGCATGGCTCAGCTTCTCGGCCGACGCCAGGTGCATGTTGTCGCGCCCCACGATGTCCTCCAGTTCGGTCAGGATCATCGTGCTGAAAAATGAATCGTTCTTGATCTGCATCGTTCTATCCTCATTTCCGCGTGGTGTGCGTTCAGCTATGCGCTTTTTTCTCGACGATCTCAAGCGCATCGATCCAGGCGTGCTCGGGGGCGGTGCGGCGGTAGAAACCGCGCTTCTCGCCGGCCATCAGCCAGAGCATGTAGCCATAGTAGCCGGGAGCGCAGACATAGGGGTGGTAGCCGCGCGGCACTTCGACGGCGTCGTTGCTCTGAACCCGGTAGGTTTCGTTGATCTGTCCGTCGTCGGTGTAGACCGCCTGGAAGCCGAAGCCCTGGGGCAGGTTATATCGGAAGAAATAGATCTCCTGCATGACCCCCTCGACCGGCAGCTCGCTGCGGTCGTGCTTGTGGGGCGGATAGGAGCTCCAGTTACCGGGGTGGTTGAAGGCTTCGCCGATGCACAGCTTGCTGGTCGCGTAGCGTTCGTCGATCAGGTTGTACAGGTCGCGCTTCCAGTTGAGGACGCCGGCGACACCCAGCGGGATGTCATCCGGGGTAACGAGGAAGGGCTGGAGCTTTTCCGTGCAGCGGGCGCCGCAGATGGCGATTTCGCAATTCTCCAGGCAGGTCACCGTGTAGGCGGACTCCAGCGGCAGGTAGATCACGTAGGGCTTGCCGTCGAAGACATGCTTGCGCTTGCCGATGTTGCGGCATGAAAAGTCGCCGGAAACCAGATCGATCCGTCCGCCCAGGATGACCAGCGCGATTTCGAACGCGCCGGATGTGCCGCTCCAGGTCTCGCCCGTCGTGAGCTTGAGCGCGTCCAGCTTGAGTTGTTCCAGTCCGTTTTCCGGGCCGCCGGCCACCGCCTGGTAGCCTTTTTCACCTGTGTAACGTTTGCAAAGATTCATGGGGGTCCCTCCTTCACGGGTTGTGTTGGTTGTTCATTCGATCGGGTAGTCTTCTTGGTAAATCGGCGCCAGGGCGTCGTGGATCTTGCGGTAGCGCTGGATATGCTTGTCGTAGCAGGCGTGGCGGGCCGCGTCCGGCTCGGTGCGGCTCTCAATCCGGGCACAGCGGGCCGCGGCGTCCTCGACTGACTTAAACAAGCCGCAGCCGACGCCGGCAACCATCGCCGCGCCGAAAGACGAGTCGTCGTGGACCGGCTTGTCGAGCGGGATGCCCAGGACATCCGCCAGGATGCCGCGCCACAGCGGGCTCTTGGCGCCGCCCCCGATGATCCGCGCCGCGTCAGGTGCCAAGCCTTCGGAAGACAGCACCTCGTAGCAGTCGCGCAGCGAATAGGCGACGCCTTCCAGGACGGCGCGCGTGAAATGGGCCTGGCGATGGCGCATGGTCACGCCGACGAAGCTGCCGCGCAGGCTGGCGTCGTTGTAAGGGGTCAGCTCGCCCATCAGGTAGGGATGGAAGATAAGCCCTTCGCTGCCGGGCGCGACGCCGGCGGCCGCTTCGTCGAGCAACGTGTATGCATTCCGTCCGTCCGGGCAGACCAGGTTGTCGGCAAACGCGTCCCGGTACCAGCGGAAGCTGGACGCGCTGGCCTTGGTCGCGGCACCCGGATACCAGGTGCCGGGGATGATGTACTGGTAGTTGATCAGGTAGGGGTTGAGGCAGGGTGTGTCGCTGATGGCGTAAAACCGGCCCGCCGTGGCCAGCTTGACCGCGGACTGCCCCAGGGCGACGGTCCCGGAAGCGACCAGCTCCATGGCGGTATCGGTCATGCCGGTAAACACGGGCGTTCCCGCGGCAAGGCCAGTATCGGCCGCGGCCTGAACCGAAACCGTTCCGGCCGGGTCGGTCGGTTCGCGCACCGTGGGCAGGCAATCGGCCTTCAAGCCAGCCAGCGCCACGAGCTCCGGCGACCAGCGCTGCCCGGCCGCGTCGTAGAACAGGCTTCCCATGGCGTCGATGCGATCCGTGGCCAGGTCGCCGGTCAGGCAATAGCGCAGGTAGTCCTTGGCGAAAAGCACCAGGTGCGTTTTGTCCAGCTGTTCGGGCTGGTGGTCTTTCAGCCACATGAACTGGGGCAGCGTCCAGACCGAGGTCGCGGTGTTGAAAGTCTGGTTCCGGAGCAGGTCGCGGACGTGCGTGTTGAGCCAGGCGGCCTGGGCGGCACTGCGCTGGTCGGTCCAGAAGATGGCGTTGGCCAGCGGACGATGGTCCGCATCGAGCAGGACCGCCGTATGGGTGGCCGCGTCGACGGTCAGCGCCTCGATATCGGCTGGATCGAACGCGAAGCTGCCGATCAACTGGCGCAGGGTTCGGACCGCGGCACGGTACCAGTCCTGCGGATCTTGTTCAGCCCAGCCGGCCTGGGGATAATGGGTCGGATACTCGCTGGAAGCATCCGCCGCATGATGCCCATACCGGTCGATCAGGGTCGCCTTGACCGATCCGCTGCCCAGATCGATGCCCAGGAGATATTTCATAAGGCAACTCCTTGCTCCAGCAGGTAGGCGTCGACGTCCGGACGGGTTGGAATTCCGGTCCGGCCGCCCAATTTGGTGCACTTGAGCGCGGCTACCGCGCTGGCGAAAGCAAACACCTTGTCCCAGTTCCAGCCCTGCAGACGGGCGTAGATCACGGCGCCGTGAAAGACATCGCCGGCCCCGGTGGTGTCAACAACGGTCACGGGAGACGGCAGGTAATGGCGGACGGTCTTGCCGTCTTCGGTCCAGACACCGCCGGCTTTGCCCCGGGTCGCCGCAGCCACCTGGGGGCCGTACTGGTGGTAGGCCTGGCAGACGGCGTCCTCGGCGTTGGCGGCTCCGGTCAGACGCAGGATGAATTCTTCCGCGCACACCAGCCAATCGACCAGCGGCAGGAGATCGGGCACTCCGGGATGGAAGCTGCCGCCATCCAGGGAGACGATTTTGCCATCTGCCTTGAAAGATCGGGCCGCATAAAGCGCCGCCTCCTGGTTCAAGCCGTCCAGGTGCAGCACCCGGGCTTGCTCCATGAGCTGCGTATCAAGCTCTTCCGGCCGGATCGGCGCGGCGGTTCCGCCGCTCCAGACGATCGTCCGGGTCGCACGGGCCTCGTTGACCAGGATCATGCTGGATGCCGACTGGCAGCCGACGCGGACCTGGATGCCGTCGGTTCGGACGCCATAGGCGGCAAAATCGGCCAGCATCGCCTGGCCGGCCGGGTCATCGCCCATGGCGCCGAAAAAGGCGCAGGGCAGGCCCAGCTTGCCGACCGCGGTCAGGGCCGTAGCCGCAGGGCCGCCGCACTGGCTCAAGGTTGCCTTAGCTTTCATTTTCGTGTCTTCCCCGGGGAACTCCGGCACGACCATAAAGGTATCGAACAAGGAGCCGCCCAGCCCGATTACCGCGACGGGTTCTGTGAGCGGTCTGTTGTCCGGGGTTGTCTTCGTCTGTGTCATATGACGGCCCTCGATTGAGCTTGCCCGCTGGCGCCAAGCAGCCGGATCCGGCCGACCATGAAGGCCTTGGCGGCATCCATTGGCTTTTGCATGAACAGGTCCAGCGCGTAGGAGTAGCTGCCGCTGTTCAGCTCCTGGGCCATCGCGCCCAGCAGGGCCAGGTTGATGTCCGTGGCGTAGTTGATCTTGCGGATGCCGGCGGCGACGGCCAGTCGGATCTGCTCGTCCGGGATACCGGACCCGCCGTGCAGGACGACGGGGATCTGGCCCCGGTCATGTACGTCGCGGATCCGTTCGATGTTCAACTTGGGGGTCTTCTTGTAGATGCCGTGCGCCGAACCGATCATGATCGCCAGCAGGTCGACGCCCGTCTCAGAAAAGAAACGGATCGCATCCTCGGCCGGGGTGCAGGGCAGATCCTCATCGCCCTGGGCCGCGACACCGACGTGGCCGATCTCACCTTCGACCGAAACACCGACAGCCCGGCAGAGCTGAACCACGTCACGGGTCTGTCGAATGTTTTCTTCCAGGTCCAGCGTCGAACCGTCGAACATGATCCCGGTGCAGCCGGCGCGCAGGGCGCGCATCACGGTATCGCGGCTCGCGCCGTGGTCCAATGTGACGGCCAGCGGGACATCCGCCTCACGGGCCATCGAGCAGGCGATCGCGGCCAGCTGCGGCCCCATCCCGCTGCCGGTGAAAAGGCGGTCGTAGATCTGGATCATGGCACAGGCCCGTTCCGAGCTGACGGCCTCGATCGCGCTTTGCAGCGTTTCCAGGTTGTAGACGTTAAGCGCCGGCACGGCGAAACGGCCGGCTTCAGCTTTTTGGATCAGGTCCTTGGTGGTAACGAGTGCCATGTTGCGCGATCCTCCGGTCTGGACTTGGTGCGGCGCGGCCAAGCCACGCCATAGGATTATCTTACCACGGCTGTAGCATTCTTTCAATATGAACAATTATTATCTGAAATAATTTTTCAGAGTTCCAGTTTTGTCAAGACATCTTCGAGAACCTGGCTGCAGTAGGAACATGCGTCACAATTCTTATCACAGCGCGTCACCTGCTCGTACCAGTCCGCGGGAAATTTCGTGTTGTCGAAGATGTATGGATAGACGGCACCGCTGTATCCGGGTTCCATCAGGTCGAGCAGATTGTGCCGCCAAACGCCGTTGCTATAAGCCTGGATGACGAGATTGGGGAAGGGATGCATGCGCGTTGCCAGTTTGACCACAGGAAACATCGCCTCGTAGTGGTGCAGGTCTTCCGGACGAATCCAGGTATTCTGCAGGATAGAAACCCAGTTTTTCTGATCTTTCAGGTAATCCCAGCAGATGTGTGCGGAAAAATCGTCCATGCGCCTGATCTCGTCGATCGCTTCGCCGTGTGCGACCAGGTTGTCGTGAAAGGTCTGCCCGGAGCAAAAGCGCATGCAGCCGCTGTTGGCCAGGATTTGCAGCTGCTTGCCTTCAGCATCGGCCCACACCTTGAGGCGCGCCAAGTGTTCCGGATCACGGTTGTAATCGCGCTGCACCAGGTATTCGTCAAACAGGTTCGCCAGGTACTGCATGCCCTTGATGGTGCCGATCCGCATGTTCACGGAGGCACGGGTCTTTACAGCCGGAAAATGCTTTTTGATGATAAAGGCGATGGCGGGTGATGTTGTTGTCACCACAGCGACAGGCGCCACGTTTTCAAAAAGATGCTCGACGATGCTGCCGACCTGGTTCTCCAGGTGCTGTGAAAGGGCATAATCGCCATAGCAGTTGCTGTTAAAGAGCAAATCCAGGGCGACGCCCGCCTGGTGGAACCGGCGCAGGTCATCTTCCAGCATTCCCTGCATGGTGTAGTAGGCGTATCCTTGCGTGACGCCAATGGCGGCACGTCCGCTTGACTGGCCCGGCCAGGG
>ENA-UOUL01000645-UOUL01000645.1-bioreactor-metagenome-genome-assembly--contig:-NODE-645-length-58217-cov-6.099106_pt1 | contig 58217 bp, 55 predicted proteins | sample MGYA00249838_ERZ747220 | MGnify/ENA primary metagenome ERZ747220 (study PRJEB28778, sample SAMN05720191) | bioreactor metagenome | isolation source: Anaerobic biogas reactor | place: USA:Washington... | reverse complement strand
TCCTGGCGAAAAGACAACACTTGACATATTGACAACTTCGTATATTATGGTTCAATAGAGTTGTAACGATAAAGTGATTCCATGCGAATCCGAATCAGCAAATTGCTAAACATTTTTTTAATGGAAGAAAGGGATGAAAAATGAAAAACACGGCATTTCCCATTCACACAGACAATGAAGCGCGTCTGCCCTACTTTGTATTCAGCATCGGGCTCGACTATGCGCAGGAACATATTATCCGAACAGCCGGTTATCCGTGCTACTTGTGGGTGCAGACCCGCCAGGGTTCGGGACGCTTGGTTCTCGGCGAACAGGAATTTCTCGTCGGCGAAGGTCAGGGCATGTTCCTGATGCCCAACGAAGCCCATGAATATTACGCAGAGACAGACGAATGGCTTGTCGACTGGATCGGCCTGACCGGTACGGGGGTCGGCGAATTTCTCGAGCAGACAGCCGGCATGGCGCACTCCGGGGTCTACTATGTCACGCAAGCTGAACCGCTGCGCCAGACACTCGAACAGATGCTGGCCGTCGAGCAAACCCAGAACCCGCTGCGCAACCTCGACTTGTCGGCGCTGACTTACACGCTGCTTGTCCAGATGCACCAGCTGGTCTCAACTTCAAACACCAACAGCGTCGCCACCCGGTTCAACCGTCTGACCCCGGTGCTTGCGTACATTGACGAGCATTATGCGGAAGCGATCACCCTTAAGGATCTCTCCGATTTGCTCGGGGTCACGCCCCAGCACCTCTGCACGCTGTTCCGCAAGATCATGAGCACACGCATTTTCGAGTACATCAACTTGGTCCGGATCAAGAAGAGCAAGGAGTTTTTGCTCGATCAGACCAGTTTGCCGATCCGCGATGTCGCCCATGCCAATGGTTTCGAGGATGTCAGCTACTTCTGCTATATCTTCAAGCGGGTCGAAAAGATCACGCCAGGCGATTTCCGCAAGCTCTATGTCCGCACCTGACGATAACTCCCCCGTTTATAAAACCCCCTGTTCCTTTCGGAACAGGGGGTTTTTTCGTCTGACGGGTGCGGATTATTTTTGGCCAAGGTGGCCGGGATCGGCCAAAGCCGCCTGGGCTGCGGCCAGCCGGGCGATCGGAACGCGGAACGGCGAGCAGGACACGTAGGCGAAACCAAGCTCGTGGCAAAACGCGATCGAAGCCGGGTCGCCGCCGTGCTCGCCGCAGATGCCCAGCTTGATGTCCGGGCGGGTTTCGCGGCCGAGCTCCGAGGCGATGCGCATCAGCTTGCCGACACCGGCCAGGTCGAGGCGGGCCGTCGGGTCGCTCTCAAAGATCTTCTTGCTGTAGTAGGCGTCCAGGATCTTGCCGGCGTCATCCCGGGACAGCCCGTAGGTCATCTGGGTCAGGTCGTTGGTTCCAAAGCTGAAGAAGGCCGCTTCGCGGGCGATGTCGTCAGCCGTCAGGGCGGCGCGCGGGATTTCGATCATCGTCCCGACCAGGTAGGTCAGCGCTTTGCCGGACTCCTTGATGATCGCGTCGGCCGTCTTCGTGATCACCGACTTGACATAACGCAATTCGGCGACATCGCAGGTCAGCGGAACCATGATCTCGGGGATGACAGACATGCCATTCTTGTTGACGGCCAACGCCGCTTCGATGATCGCCCGGGTCTGGATCTCGGCAATTTCCGGATAGGTGACGGCCAGGCGGCAACCGCGGTGTCCCATCATCGGGTTGAGCTCATGCAGGCTGCGGATGATTTCTTTAAGCGCGTCGGCCGACATTTTCAGCTCAGCGGCCAGCTCCTGGATTTCCGCATCTTCGGTTGGCAGGAATTCGTGCAGCGGCGGATCGAGCAGACGGATCGTCACCGGTTTGCCGCGCATGACCTCGAACAGGCCGATGAAATCCTGGCGCTGCATCGGCAGGATCTTCTCCAGGGCCGCGCGGCGCTTTTCCTCGTCCTTGGCCACGATCATCTGCCGGAACGCAAAGATGCGGTCGGATTCGAAGAACATGTGCTCGGTGCGGCACAGACCAATGCCTTCGGCGCCCAGCTCGACGGCCTTGGCCGCGTCGCGGATCGTATCGGCGTTGGTCCGGATCTTGAGGGTGCGGAACTCGTCCGCCCATTCCATGATCGTGGCAAAATCGCCGGACAGTTTGGCTTCGACCGTAGCGATCGTTCCGCTGTAGACCTGGCCGGTCGACCCGTCGAGCGAAAGGGAATCACCTTCGGCAAAACGCTGCCCGTCACGGGTCTGGAACATTTTTTCCTTTTCGTTGATCACCAGGTCCGAGCATCCGGACACGCAGCATTTGCCCATACCGCGCGCCACGACAGCGGCGTGAGAAGTCATGCCGCCGCGTCCTGTCAGGATGCCCTGCGCCACGTTCATGCCCTGGATGTCCTCAGGAGACGTCTCGAGCCGGACCAGGATAACTTTTTCGCCGCGCTCGCTGGCCAGCGTCGCGTCCTCGGCGTCGAAATAGATCCGGCCGCTCGCGGCTCCAGGCGAGGCCGGCAGTCCGCGCGTGATCGGCTTGGCCGCCTTGAGCGCGGACGGTTCGAAGGTCGGATGCAGCAGGGCATCGAGCTGCTTGGGATCGATTTTTAGCAACGCTTCCTGCTTGGTGTTCATGCCTTCGCGCACCAGGTCGACGGCGATCTTCATCGCCGCGGCTGCCGTGCGCTTGCCGCTGCGGGTCTGGAGCATGAACAAGCGGCCGCGCTCGATCGTGAACTCCATGTCCTGCATGTCCTTGTAATGCTGTTCGAGCGTGTGGGCGATGTCGCAAAACTGCTGGTAGACATCGGGCATGACATCCTTGAGCTGGTCGATGGTCTGCGGTGTGCGGATGCCGGCGACGACATCCTCGCCCTGGGCGTTCATCAGGAACTCGCCGTAAAGCTTGTTTTCGCCCGTTGACGGGTTGCGGGTAAACGCGACGCCTGTGCCCGAGGTGTTGCCCATGTTGCCATAGACCATCGCCTGCACGTTGACCGCGGTGCCCCAGCTGCCGGGAATATCGTTCATGCGCCGGTAGATGATGGCCCGTTCGTTGTTCCAGGAACGGAAAACGGCCTTGACCGCCTCAATCAGCTGCACACGCGGTTCCTGGGGGAATTCTGTCCCCTTGGCATCCAGGTAGATCTTCTTGAAACGGCTGACCACCTGTTTCATGGCGTCCGCATCCAGATCCGTGTCCAGCGCGGCGTGACGCTCGTGCTTGACATTGTCGAGCACGGCTTCGAAACGGCTCTTGGGGATCTCCATGACAACGTCGCTGAACATGGCGATGAAACGGCGGTAGCTGTCATAGGCAAAGCGCTCGTTGCCGGTCAGGCGGACCAGGCCTTCGACGACTTTGTCGTTCAGGCCCAGGTTGAGGATGGTGTCCATCATGCCGGGCATCGATGCCCGCGCGCCGGAACGGACGGAAACCAGCAGGGGATCGGCCGGATTGCCGAACGTCTTGCCGATCAGGTCTTCGGCCTTGGCCAGCGTCGCGAATATTTCAGCCTCGATGTCCGGGGCGATCATCTGGCCGTCATCGTAATAGCGGGTGCAGGCTTCCGTCGAGACGGTGAAGCCGCGCGGAACCGGCAGGCCCAGGCCGGTCATTTCCGCCAGGTTGGCGCCCTTGCCGCCGAGCAGATTGCGCATTTTGGCGTTTCCTTCAGAAAACATGTAAACATATTTGGGCATCGCGTATTCCTCCTTTATCAATTCAGCCCGCCCTGCGGGCCGATCAGCAGTTTAAACCGTGAACTTGTCGGCAAAATAGCCGTCCAGCTCGTCGATGGGCAGGCGAACCTGGGCCATGCTGTCGCGTTCGCGAACGGTCACGCAGCGGTCGTTCAGGCTGTCGAAATCGAACGTGACGCAATAGGGCGTACCGATCTCGTCCTGGCGGCGATAGCGTTTCCCGATCGACTGGCGGTCGTCGTACTCGCACATCCACTTCTTGCTCAGGTTGCGGTAAAGCGGTTCCGCTTCCGCGGAGAGCTTGGCCGAAAGCGGCAGCACGGCAATCTTGATCGGCGCCAGGCAGGGGGCCAGGCGCAGGACAGTCCGCGTGTCGTTATCGCCGACAGCTTCCTCATCGTAGGCACTGCACAAAAACGCCAGGGCAACGCGATCGGCACCCAGCGAGGGTTCGATGACGTAAGGGACGTACTTCTGGTTGGTCGCAGGATCGAAATAGCTGAGGTCTTCGCGGGAATGCTCCATGTGCTGCTTGAGGTCGTAGTCGGTGCGGTCGGCAAGGCCCCAGAGCTCACCCCAGCCAAACGGGAACAAAAACTCGAAATCGGTCGTCGCCCGTGAATAGAAGGCCAGTTCCTCGGCCGCGTGGTCGCGGGTGCGCAGCTCATCCGGTTTCAGCCCCAGATCCAGCAGCCATTGGTAGCAGAAATTACGCCAGTAGGCAAACCACTCGAGGTCAGTGCCCGGCTCACAGAAAAACTCCAGTTCCATCTGCTCGAATTCCCGTGTTCGGAACGTGAAATTGCCCGGCGTGATCTCGTTGCGGAACGCCTTGCCGATCTGGCAGACGCCGAAGGGAATCTTGCGCCGGGTCGTCCGCTGGATGTTGCGGAAGTTGACAAAGATGCCCTGGGCCGTTTCGGGGCGCAGGAAAAGCTCCGCTTTGCTGTCTTCCGTGACACCCTGGAAGGTCTTGAACATCAGGTTGAACTGGCGAACATCGGTGAAATCGTGCGCGCCGCAGGACGGGCAGGCGATCTTGCGCGCCCGGATGGTATCGAGCAGCTGCTCGTTGCTCCAGCCGCTGACGTTAACCTCTTCCTGCCGGGCCTGGGCGTCGTCCTCGACCAGCTTGTCCGCCCGGTAGCGTGTTTTACACGCCCGGCAGTCGATGAGCGGGTCGCTGAACCCGCCGACATGTCCGGAGGCAACCCAGACGCGCGGATTCATCAGGATCGCGCAGTCGACACCGACATTGTAGGGATTTTCCTGGACGAACCGCTGCCACCAGGCCGCCTTGACGTTGTTCTTGAATAAAACGCCCAGCGGGCCGTAATCCCACGAATTGGCCAGCCCGCCGTATATTTCCGAACCGGGAAAGATAAAGCCGCGGTTTTTGGCCAGGGCGACGATCTTGTCCATGGTTTTTTCAACAGGCATCAGTCGTCGTCCTCCTGGTCTGCTGCATCCGCCGTTTCTTCCCCGGCCGCCGCTTCGCCAATCTCTTCCTCAACCAGGGCATCCTCATCGTCCAGCTCCGCGGCATTGTCCAGGATCCGCTCGGAGATCAGGACGGCATCTGACTCGTCCTCAGCTTCGTTAAGCACGCTGCCGGCCCGTTCGAGTTCGTCTTTGACGGCATCGGCCAGGCTCGCCTGGGCAGCGGCATTCCGGGCGGCCAGGCGGGCGGCCTCAACCTCTGGCCGCAGCGGGATATACACCGCGACCTGCCCGCGCACGCAGGCGACGCGGTTGGAGGCCAGCTCTTCGCAGGCGACCGTCACCAGGTTGGGGGAGTCAGAACGCATCAGCGGCATGGCACCGTCGACCAGCTGGCGGGCGCGCTTGGCGACCAGGATAGCCAGGGTATAGCGGTTTTCAACTTTGGGAAGCAACCTCTCGAGGGGTGGTTTGACCAACATGCAATAGTTCCTCCTTGTATCGTGGCTCAGCGAGCCAGTATCGTCTCTTCGATTCCCGCCAGGCGGGCATAGCGGCAATGTTCGGCATCGATGATCGCCAGGATCTGCCGGGCCGTTTCGGCCAGGTCGTCGTTGACGACAACGTATTGGAAACAGCTGGCCATGTTTACCTCTTCACGCGCCTTCGCCAGACGCTTTTGCATCACTTCGGCTGTTTCTGTACCACGCTTGCTGAGGCGGCGTTCCAACTCAGTCAGCGAGGGCGGCAGCAGGCACAAGGTCACGCAGTCCGGATAATTCTCCATAACAGCCAGCGATCCCGGCACCGTGATGTCCAGCAGCACATCGGTTCCGGCCGCAACCAGCTGCTGCAGCGGCTTGAGCGGGGTGCCGTAGAAATGGTCGCAATAAATATCGTGCTCCAGGATCTCGCCGGCTTCCAGCATGCGCCTGAAGGATTCGCGGTCGCTGAAATAATAGTCGACGCCGTGCTGTTCGCCGGGGCGGGGCGCCCGTGTGGTCACCGAAATGGAATGGGCCATGCCGGGCCGCCGGCGCAGGACTTCGCGGATGATCGTGCCCTTGCCGACCCCTGACGGGCCCGATACACAGATCAGAAGGCCATGTGCCGCTGACGGAGCGGTCATATCTCCGCCTCCCTTTCCTGGCGCGACCAGGCCAGTTCCAGTTCCTCGACCGAAGAGGCGGACAAGATCAGATGATCGCTGTCCATGACCAGGACCGCGCGGGTTTTTCGTCCGGAAGTCGCGTCAATCAGGCTGCCCCGGTCCCGCGCATCCTGAACCAGGCGCCGAACAGGAGACGAATCCGGACTGACGATCGCGATGATGCGGCTTACGGAAACCAGGTTGCCAAACCCGATCCTGAGGAAATTCACGTGACTGGTACGCTCCTTTTTTCCTGCTTGGGCATGCCTATTCCAGGTTCTGGACCTGTTCCCGGATTTTTTCGACTTCGCTTTTCATGGTCACAACATCCTGAACCAGATTCAGGTCATTGGCTTTCGAACCAATGGTGTTGATTTCGCGGTTGATCTCCTGGACCAAAAAATCCAGTTTCTTGCCAACCGGCTCGTCGAGGCCTATGCCCTCCTGCAACTGCTTCAAATGGCTCTGCAGCCGGACCAGCTCTTCGTCGATCGCGCATTTGTCGGCATACATGGCAATTTCCACAGCCAGACGCTCCTCACTGACCAGGCTGGAGGCCTGGTCGCCGAACAGCTCCTGAACGCGATCGGTCAGCCGCTGACGGTACGCCGTCACGACCTGCGGCGCCCGGGCGGCGACGCCCTGGCGCATGGTCTCGAGCCGCTGCGCACGCTCGCGGATGTCATCGGCCATGCGGGCGCCTTCCAGGGCGCGCATCTTGCACAACCCGTCCAGCGCCTGGTTCAGCGCATGCTCCAGCAGGGCCTGCACCTCGTCCATCGGCACGACGCCCGGCTCGACCTGAAGCACATCATTAAAACGGGCGATCAGGCCGGCATTCAACCCATCAGGCATGTTTTCCCGGCTGGCCATCTCACGGAGAGCCAAGGCGTAGGCATGGACCAAACCGGCGTCGTAGCGCACCTGGCTGGCCTGGGCGCTCCGATCCTCATACGTGATATACAGGTCAAGTTTGCCCCGCGCCACACGGCTGGCGACCATTTCGCGCACCCGGTTTTCCAGCGCGGCGAATAAACGCGGCATTCTGATCTGAATATCGCAATACCTGTTGTTAACCGACTTGATCTCGACGATCAGGCGGCGTTCTGCTCCGGCCGCTTCGCCGCGGCCATATCCGGTCATACTGGCACTCATTTTACGCCACATTGCCTTTCTGAGACATTTGCAGTCTATTGATTATATATCATGGCCACGCCCAGCGCAACAAAAATGTTACAACAACGCCCGTTTCCGGCGCCGTCAGACCAGGTCGTCCAGGCGCAATGGCCTGAAATTCAGGTAATCGGCGGCAACCAGCCTGTAGGCGCGCGCGCCCGGGATTTCCGGCACGGCCGGTTCCCGCACGGCGCCGTGGATATGGCCGTACACACATAGGCCGGCTTCGTGTCGGCTCAGCAATTCGGTAAACAAGGTTGGCTGTCCGGTCCGCCCGAACGGCGGATAATGCAGGCAAACGATGCGCCGCAGCGCCGATCCGTCCGTTTTGACGGCCGCTTCGAGGGACAACTGCAGGCGGCCGGCTTCACGCAGATAGATTTTCTCGTCTTCAGGCTGGAACTCCGGATCTTCCGGCACCAGCCAGCCACGCGTTCCGCAGACTTGGATGTCCGGTCCGACGGCAAAGCTGTTGTTGCGCATAAAGGTGAGCGATTCCAGTGCCATTTCGCGGCAGAAACGCTCGATTTTTGCCAGGGATGTCCACCAGTAGTCGTGATTGCCGCGGGACAGGATTTTTCGCCCCGGCAGGCGATCCAGGTAGCTGAGGTCCGGCAAAGCCTCCTCCAGCGTCATGGCCCAGGATATGTCACCCGGGATCAGGACGGTGTCGCCCGGGGCGACCGCCTCCTGCCAGCGCTCGGCCAGAAGCTGCTCGTGATCCTCCCAGCGCGTGCCGAACACCGACATGGGTTTGCTGACGCCAAACCCCAGGTGCAGATCGGCTATTGCGAAAACGGCCATATCGTCAGGTCTCCTCCTCCGAATGAAAATGCTTATATACAGCGGCAGCAGCGGCAACCCCGAGCCCCTTGACGGCCTGCAAGTCCGGCAAAGCGGCTTGGGAAATCTGCTTAATTGAGGCGAAGTGCTTCAGCAGCAGCCGCCGGCGAGCCGGTCCGACTCCGGGAATAGCCTCCAGGGAAAAACGGGTTTGCCGCTTCTGGTGGAGCTGGGACTGGTAACGGCCGGCGAAACGGTGTGCCTCGTCCTGGATCGCGGTCAACAGGCGCAGCAGGGCGAGCCGTTCTCCAGCGTCCAGTACCGCACCCGTCTCCTCCCGCGCTCTGTCGGCCAGTTGAAGCGGACCGCCATCCGGCAAGGTCCTTAATTCGATGATCCGGCCTGACAACGTCACCAAGCCCCGCGTGCGGTGCTGGTCATCCTTGACCATGCCGGCGACCGGAACGCCAAGCTTTTGTTCCTCCAGCACCTGGGCCAGGGCGCGAACCTGGCCGATGCCGCCGTCTGCCAGGATCAGGTCCGGCAGCGCCCCGAACTTTGGATCGTCCAGACGGGCGAGACGGCGGCGCAGCGTCTGGCGCATCGCCTCGTAATCGTCGGGCCCGTTATGCGACTCGAGCTTGAAATGGCGGTAGTGACGCCGGGACGGACGCCCGTCCTCGAAAACAACCAGACCGGCGGCGACATCCTGGGCACCCATATGGGAAATGTCCAGCGCCTCGATCCGGTGCGGCGGCTGCGGCAGTTCCAGCAGCTCGGACAGGAGCTTGAGCGTTTCCTGCAGCGCGGTCTGCTTTGAACCGCCCTGAAGGGTATGCCGGCGCAGCGATTCGGCGGCATTGGCCTTCGCCATCTGCAGCAGGGCCGCGCCCCGCCCGCGCTGAGGCACGCGCAGCACGCAGCGGCCATGCCGGAGACTTTCCAGGTAATCGGTCACGGCCGGCAAATCGGCCGGCGATGCGGGCAACAGGATTTCCGGAGGAATCCAGGCGGTATCCGGATAGTGCTGCACGATAAACGCGCGCACCACGTCAGACGGATCGAGATCGCTGTCCGGCCAGAAAAACGCGGCAGCTGCCACCAGCCGGCCCTGGCGGATTTCCAGTTTCTGCAGGCAGATCTCACTGCCGTTGCCGCAAAATCCGATCACATCACGATCGACCGGGCGGCTGTCCACCACGGTCTGCTTTTGCATCAGCTTCTCCAGTGCCTGGATGCGGTCGCGGATCCGGGCAGCTTCTTCAAAAGCCAGGCGGTCCGCGGCCGATGTCATTTCTGCTTGCAGGGCGGACAGCACGTCGGAAGTCTGCCCTTCGAAAAATCGGCAGATGCGCGTCATGACCTGGCGGTAATCTTCAGCCGGCACATCGCCTTTGCAGGGTCCGATGCAGCGCCCGATATAGTAATTCAAACAGGGCCGTTCCTTGCCGATATCCCGCGGCAGCACCCTGCGGCATGTTTTAAGCGGAAAGATGGCGCGAAGCGCATCCAGCGCCTGGGCGACGTCACCGGCCAGGTACGGCCCGAAATAACGGGCGCCCTCGCTGCGGTCAGGCCCGATCCGAAACGCTTTCAGGACGCGCGGATACATCTCGTTCATCGTGACGCGGATATACGGATAGTCACGGTCGTCACGAAGCAGGATGTTGTATGGAGGCATGTGCTTCTTGATCAGGGTCGATTCGAGCACCAAAGCTTCCAGTTCGTGCGCGCAGATGATCGTTGAAAAATCGCTAATCCGGGCGATCATGGCCTGGACTTTGGCGTTGCCCTGAGGATTCGCGGCAAAATAGCTGCGCAGCCGCTGACGCAGATTATTTGCTTTTCCGACATAAATAACAGAACCCGAGGCGTCCTTCATCAGATATACGCCTGGGTCCTGCGGTACGAGATCGAGCCTGTTTTCGAACGGATGAGGCATCAGGGAGCCGGATGGGTACGCGCCATTAGAATTCGGGTTGGGCCAGGTAGGATGCAATCGCATCGATGGCTTCCGCCTCATCGCTGCCTTCTGCTGTGATCTGCAGCTCGGCCGCATTCTCGATGCCCAGGGACATCACGCCGAGCAGGCTCTTGGCATTGGCCCGTCGCTCACCGCGGGAGAGCCAAATGCTGGAACGGAAAGCCGATGCTTTTTGAATGAGCACCGCAACGGCTTTCATCTGCAAGGCTTCGTCGCAATTGAAAAGAACGGTTCTGCTGACCATTTTTCGTCCTCCCTCAAGAAAAGCCATCTCCCGGTTCGCTCAATGTAAATAAATTCACGGTATGACGGTTTTCAATAGCCTTAGTATAGTGTGCATAGGCTGTTTTTGTCAACATGATGAAAATCAACCCTTATTTATTGTCATGTTGAATAATATATTCGTCGTTTTGTCCAAATTCTTTCAGCATTATGATGGCAGACTCACCGGTATCCCCATAATAGGCGGCGCGCCGACCGACCGCGCGGCAGCCAAACCACCGATAGAGCTGAAGAGCCGGGGCGTTGTGCTCGCGCACATCGAGAAAAAGTTTGTGCACGCCTTCGCCGGCAAGCTGCGTTTGCATGTACTGCAGCAATTTGCGCCCGATTCCCCGGCGCCGCAGCGCGGGGCAGACTACCAGGTTAACCAGGTCGGCTTCATCGAGAACGACATGGCAGGCCAGATAGGCGACCGGCCGATTATCCTGGTCGCAGGCGACCCAGTAACGGGCCGCCGGGTTGCCGGCAAGGTCCTGTGTCAGGCTCTCAAGGCTCCAGGGCAGCCCGGAACCGTCTTTTTCCAGAGCGGCGAGAGCGGGCAGATCTCCCGCTTCGGCCGGACGGATCATCAGGTCCGGCTCCCGATTCCGGCTGTCAGCCATGGGGCTTTTGCCGCAGACGCTCAGCAGCCGGAACCGCCAGGTATTCGGCAGTCAGGGCGGCAGCCGTCTGGGTTGCGCCCGCACGAAAGGCTTGGGATGCCATTTCAGCCAGGGCGGCCACGCGCAGCGCACCGCTGTGGCCAGGAGCCGGGACTAGGGGCAGGTCGATGTCCGGACAGCCTGAGGGCAGGGGGTCGCCGACCAGCAAGACCTGGCAGCCGCGTCCGACCCGATCGGCCAGCGTGTCCAGTTGGCGGCAAAATTCGTCAGCCGGGCGGTTGGCCGGTTCGACCAGGCATGTGTCCTCCAGCCAGGCCGCGCTGTAGATGCGGCTGTTGCGGGCGTCCAACACCGGGCAAACAATCAGGCAGGGCAATCGCCGCCAAGGCCAGGCCAGCACCTCCAGCGATGAATAGCCAACCACGGGGGCCCGGGCCGCGTATGCCATCGCCTTGACGGCGCTCATTCCGATGCGGATGCCCGTGAAGGATCCGGGACCGGTGGTCACGGCAAAACAGTCGATCTGACTGGCCTTGAATCCGGCATCGCGCAGCAGGTTCGCCACCATCGGCATGAAGGTTGCCGCATGGATCCTGCCGATGTCGCGCTGGGCCAGCGCGATTATTTTGTCATCTTGCCAGAGTGCCGCGCCTACGGCCGGCCCCGCGGTGTCACAGGCTAGAATCAGCATGGCCGATCGCCTCCTCGATCTGACGCGTCAGCGCCCGAATCGGTTTGCATCCATCGGGCCAGACAAGCTCGATGCGTCTTAGCGAAGGCTGGTCCGGATCCGGAACCGTCAGGCGGATCCAGATCGCACGCGACGGCAGAACCGCAGCGATGCGTTCGCCCCATTCGACGACACAAACGCCACCCATATCAAAATATTCATCTAAACCGCTCTCGATAAACGCATCGGGGCCATCCAGGCGGTACACGTCGAAATGATACAGGGCTTTTCCATCCGGATCCGCCGGATGCTCCATGAGGAGTGTAAACGTCGGGCTGGACACGGCGCCCCGGCAACCCAGTCCGGCAGCCAGGCCGCGGGTCAGGGCGGTTTTCCCGGCACCCAGGTCGCCGTTCAGGCTCAGAACGGCATGGTCCGGCAGCTGTCCTGCCAGCAGAAAGCCGAACCATTCGGTGTCGGCAGGCCGCTCGCTCAGGATGACCCACGGTTCATGAGCGCCGCTTTGAAGGATACGGATCATGCCAGGTTATCTGGCCAGGTGGTTTGACGGTCGCGCCAGGCGACGAGGCCGTCGACCAGGACGAGGCGAGTCTGGCACAGGCAGTCGAACGGGTGTGCGCTGAACAAGACCAGATCGGCTATTTTCCCGTTTTCCAGGCTGCCCCGCTCATCCGCAATGCCGCAGATGCGCGCAGCCTGGATCGTGATCGCCTGCAAAGCTTCGTCAGGCGTCAGGCCGCCCTTGATGGCGGCCGCGGCGCTCAGGGCCAGGAATTGCTCCGGGATCACGGGATGGTCGGTCATGATCGCCATGGGCAGGCCTGCCCGGGCCAGGGCAGCCGGGTTTTCGATGCTGGCGCGCGACAGTTCAGGCTTGCTGCGGTCCGAGATGATCGGGCCGGTGATCACGCCTACGAGCCGTCCTTTGCCCGGTTCGCCTAAGCCGTACCCGTCCTGCAGGCCCATCTTGTAGGCCTCCGCCAGCAAGTCGGCGATCAGGTAGCCTTCCGTACAATGGTCCAGGGTGTAGCTTAGACCGAACTCGTTGGCGATCCGGACGGCTGTCAGGATATCGTCGCTGCGGTGGGCGTGAATCTTCAAGGGCAGCTCGCCCCTGAGCAGCGGCCCGAGCGCGTCCCAGCGCGCGTCTGGAACCGTGTCTTTTTTACCCTCCGCCTCACCGCGCTTTTGCTGCTCCTGGTAGTGCTTCGCCTGCATCAATGCCTGGCGCAGGACCGCGGCGTTGGCCATGCGGGTCATGGGCGAACGTTCGCGTTTGCCGTGCGTCTTCTTGGGGTTTTCACCCAGGGCAGCCTTGATCGCGGCCGTTTTCCGGATCACCATCTGGTCGGCGGACCGTCCGGTGGTGTGCACCAGGGCAAAAGCGCCGCTCAGGACATTGGCGCTGCCGGGCCCGGTCATGACGGTGGTGATGCCGGCAGCCAGGGCTTCCGAAAAGCAGCGGTCATCGTGAAAGAGGCCGTCGATCGCCTGCATCTGCGGCGTCACAGGATCCGACTGCTCGTTGGCGTCATAGCCTTCGAGTGTCAGCCCGTCGTTAAACAGGCCGATATGGCAATGGGCATCGATCAGGCCGGGTATCAGCCATCCGCCGCCGGCGTCCACGCGGGGCCCGGTATGGCGGGCGAGCAGGTCCGCGGGTGGCTCCCCTGCGCCGATTTCTCGGATCCGGGGCGGGTCGATCCAGATGTAGCCGTTCCGGACCGGTTCGCCGGCCATGGTCAGGATCTGGGCGTTGGTGATCAGAAGCATAGGGTCCTCCTAGAGGCCGGAATGGAAAACGGGCACGGGTCATCGCTGCCCCAGGCCCGTTTACCAGTATCCGGTGCGCCGTCAGGCGTCCGATTAACGTTTCGAGAACTGCGAAGCCTTCCTGGCTTTCTTGAGTCCGTATTTCTTTCTTTCCTTCATCCGGGAGTCGCGGGTCAGGAAGCCCTCTTTCTTAAGGACGGCTTTGAAAGCCTCTTCATCAGCCTTAACCAGGGCCCGGGCCAGACCGTGGCGGATGGCGCCGGCTTGTCCGGACAGACCGCCGCCGATGACCTTGCAGATCAGGTCGAAGCGGTTTTCCGTACTGGTGGCGACCAGGGGCTGGCGAACAATCAGCTTGAGTGTCTCCATGCCGAAGTAATCGTCAATGTCCTTGTCGTTGATTGTGATCTGCCCCTTGCCAGGGTACATGCGGACACAGGCAACGGCATTCTTGCGGCGCCCGGTTCCATAAAAATAAGTTTTTGCGGTTTTCTTCACGGCCATCTTCTTTCAGTCCTTCCCTCTTAAATCGAAAGCTTGAGTGCTTCGGGTTGCTGCGCCGCCTGCTCGTGTTCAGGGCCCGCGTAGACCTTGAGCTTCTTGAACATGGCGCGGCCCAGCGCATTCTTGGGAAGCATGCCCTTGACAGCCAGTTCCAAAACCTTCTCAGGCTTTTTCTGCATCATGTCGCGATATTTGATTTCCTTGAGGCCGCCCGGATACTGGGTGTGGTAACGGTACAGCTTCTGATCGAGCTTCTTGCCGGTCAGAACGATCCGGGACGCGTTGACCACGATGACGTAGTCACCGGTATCAACAAACGGGGTGTATTCAGGTTTATGCTTGCCGCGTAGAATCTTGGCAACTTCACTGGCCAGGCGGCCCAGCGTCAGGCCGTCAGCATCAACGACATACCATTTTCTCTTGATGTCCGCGGGCTTGGCCACATACGTACTCATCAATCTAAGTTCCTCCATCCGTTTCCATCAGTCTTGTGTTGCCATTTCCATCTGGGAACTGGCGCTCACCCATTCTAATCTGCCTGTTTGCTCCTGTCAAGCAGCAAATTTAAAATAGGCCCATGATGCGCTGTTTTTCTTGGATTTACGCCGTTTTTCTATCTTGATCTTCCTTTCGGCATCTTTTGGGCCCGATGCGAACTAGCCGTTTTTTCTTTACCGCCATCCCGACCTGTGCTATAATCAAAGGCTGTATGGTCACCTGGTTTTCAGGCAGGCCGGAAATAATAGAAGTGGACGGTCATCATGTTTCAGGTCAAGATCGATACCATCCGGGAACGGACGACAAACGGCCCGACCTACATGAAGGGCAGACAATATTACCGCGACGGGCAGATCAAGCACCTTTCCTTTGACCAGGACAAGGGGCTGATCCTGGCCCAGGTCGAGGGGACGCGCACGTATGATGTCCGCATCCTGCTTGACAGCAGCGGAGAACTGCATGATGCGACGTGCACCTGCAGCGCGTTTGCCGCCTACTGGGGCTTGTGCCGCCACATCGCCGCCGTGCTGCTGTACTGCGTCGATGCCTATGGCCATGAGAAGACGCATATCCAGCCCGCGAGCAAACCGGATGCGCTTCTTGCCCGGCTGACGGGCAAATCGGGCAAACCGCCGCGCGACAACGAAAAATCACGCCAGCAGGCCATCCGGCGCAGCCGGACGAAAGCCCGCGATTTCATGACCAGGCTGGACCATGTGGTCAGCCTGGTTGATACGGAGGGCAAAACAGCCGTCAGACTTCAGGTTCTGCTGCATGGCATACGCAACTCGAGCACCCTGCCATGGCTTTCGTTCGCCGTCGGGGTCGACAGTTTTCACGCCATCAGCAACGTCGAACAGTTTGCCGAGGCCGTATCCCGCGACCTGCCGCTTGAACTGGACAAGGACTTTACGCTTGACCCGCTTCTGCACTGTTTCCAGAGCCGGGACCTGCCCTTAATCCGCATGGTCCAGGATGCCTTTGAGAACGACTACAAGGCCGTTTTCGGCACGTCGCATGCCTCGAGCCGGGACCGGTACTTCACGCTAAACGCCAGCCGTTTCGCCGATTTCCTTCAGTTTTCGGGCCAGTTAAGCGACTGCGCCTGGCAGGTGAGCGAGACGGAGAAGATGCCGATCCAGGTGCGCCGGGACAATCTTCCCGTCAGGCTGCACCTGTCGTATGCGTCCGGGACAGACCGCCATACGCCGCCTTACCAGCTGGAAATGGTTTGTCGCCAGAGCATTCAGCAATTGACGGCCTCGCGCAACATCTACCTGGTCGACGACACCTTTTATCTGCCCGGACATGACAGCATCCGTTTGCTCGAACCGGTTCTGGCAACATTCAACACGACAGGCAGCCATGTGCTGTCCTTGACGGAACGCGAAGCCTCCTGGCTGGTCAGCATCATGTCCGGCCCGATCATGTCTGCATGTCCCCTGACGGTGGCGGATGAGCTTAAGGACAGCCTGGTGGACGAACCCCTTCAGGCTGTCGTGTCCCTGGACGCTTCCGGCCACGACTTGAAGGCGGATCTTGCCTGGATGTACGGCCCTGTTCAGATCAAGCCGCTGCAGGAGAAGCAGGACATCCCGGACGGCCAGGCGCCGCTGCTGCTCAAGCGCCAGTTCCGGCAGGAAGACAAAGTCATGGCCTGCCTGGAACAGGCCGGCTTCAGCCGCCAGGGCAGCACGCTGAGGCTGTCGGACCCGGACGCGCTCTTCCTTTTTCTGGATCAGACTTTGCCCGCACTGCAAGCGCAATCGGAGGTCAGGCTGTCTGCGGCAGCCAGACGCCTGGTGATTTACCCGGCACCCGAGCTAGGCATCCGGCTGCTCTGGTCGGACAATCAGGACGGGCTCGTTTTGCAGCAGTCGGACGGCGGTTTGACCGCCGACGAGCGAGCCGCCTATTTCCAGGCGCTGCGGGACCGCAAGCCATATGTACGCAACCGCGATGGCAGCTTCCGCCTGATCGATCTTAAACGGCGTGACCTGCTGCTGCCCGTCTACGACCTTCTGCGAACCTGGCAAGTCGAAAACGAAACCGAGTGCCGGCTGCCCCGCTACCGGGCCCTGGCACTGGAACCGCATTTGGATGCGCAAGACCTGTCCTGGAGTCCGGACAGTGAAAAGGTCCCGAACGGCCCTGTCGCGGTTGACAACCGGATCATCGACCTGGTCCGGCACCTGAAGGCTCCGGGGTCGCTCACCTTCCGGCTGCCCGCCACGCTGGGCAAACTGCTCCGTCCATACCAGAAAACCGGCGTTCATTGGCTGTGCACCCTTGACTACTACGGCCTGGGCGGCATTCTTGCCGACGACATGGGGCTGGGCAAAACGTTGCAGACAATCACCTATGTGCACATGCAATGGCACAAACGCAAAAAAACCGCCCTGATCATCGCACCGACCAGCCTGGTCTACAACTGGCTGAGCGAGTTCAACAAGTTCAGCCCCCGCCTGCCGGTTCTGCTGATCGACGGCAACCGCCAGCAGCGTACCAGCCTGTTCAGCGAAATCGGCCAGCACGCCTGTGTCATCACGTCCTACGCCTTGCTGCGCCGCGACATCGACGACCTCAAGGACTATCCGTTCGGAAGCTGTTTTCTGGACGAGGCCCAGAACATCAAGAACCCGGACACCCTAAATGCCCGCTGCGTCAAGCAGATCCAGGCCGATCGCGCGTTTGCCCTGACCGGCACCCCGCTGGAAAATTCGCTGCTGGAGCTGTGGTCGATCTTTGATTTCATTCTGCCCGGTTACCTTTACAGCCAGCGGGTCTTCCAGGGACTTTACGAAATCCCGATCATGCGCGACAACGACACAGCCCTGCTCAAGGACCTGCACCGCCAGATCATGCCGTTCGTCCTGCGCCGCATGAAAAAGGATGTCCTTAAGGAGCTGCCGGACAAGATCGAATCCCACACGGTCTGTGACATGACCGAAAAGCAACGCCAGATATATGACGCGTTTTTGGCCCGCTCGCGCGATGACCTCAGGCAGGAACTGGCGGTCAGCGGATACAACCGCAGCCAGATCTACATCCTGGCGTTGCTGACACGCCTCCGCCAGATCTGCTGCCATCCGGCCTTGTTCCTCAAGCAGTACAACGGCGGCAGCGGCAAGCTTCTTCTGCTCGAGGAACTGCTGGCCGACTGTTTCTCAGCCGGGCACCGCGTGCTGGTCTTCTCCCAGTTCACCAGCATGCTCGAGCTGATCAAGGCCAGTCCGGCGCTGCGTGACTTAGCCCCCTTCTACATCGACGGCCAGGTGCCCCCCGAGGAGCGTCTCCACCAGGTCGAGCGGTTCAACGGCGGCGAAGGCAAATTGTTCCTGATCTCGCTGCGCGCCGGCGGCACCGGTCTGAACCTGACGGGCGCCGATACCGTGATCCACTTTGACCCCTGGTGGAATCCGGCTGTCGAGGAACAGGCGACCGACCGGGCCTACCGGATCGGCCAGGAAAACATCGTCCAGGTGTTCAAGCTGTATACCCGGCATTCGGTTGAGGAAAAGATCCTGGCCCTGCAGCAGAAAAAGCAGCAGCTGATCGATTCCGTCATCAAGCCGGGGCAAAACCTGCTCTCGAAAATGACGCTTGACGAAGTAATGAGCCTGTTCGATTCTTGATTTGTCGATAATGTCTAAAAGCTATGGGTTATCTCTGTTGAATCTGTACGGATAGTGACTGGATATTCCGGTGTAAAGGCTTTAGAATGGATCTTGTAGCCGCCCTATGCGGCGATGAAGAGCACAACACACGCTGGAGGTAATCCATGAAGCTCAAGGCTGTCGATGCTGTTCAGTTCGCGTCACTGGTTCGCTCGTGCACGGGCAAGGTCTGTCTGCTGACCGCGGACGGCGACTGCATGGTGATTGGCGGCAGCCTGGCCTCACGGATCGGGCTGGCAAAAATCCTGGATGTCGCCGGGCAGCAGGAGATCGCGGTGACCTGCGAAGACCAGCAGGACCAGATCAGGATCGAGCAGTTTCTGGACCGTTACAACGCTTCCTGATAAGCGCTTCAGGCCGAACAGGCTTCGAGCGCCTGGCGGATGTCCGCCAAAATATCCTCGACATGTTCAATCCCGACCGACAAGCGGATCATGTCCGGCGAAATGCCGGCCGCCTGCAGTTCGGCGTCGCTCAACTGGCGATGGGTCGTGCTGGCAGGGTGAAGGACACAGGTTCTGGCGTCTGCGACATGGGTGACAATCGCGGCCAGCTTGAGCGCTTCCATGAAGGCAACCGCCTTTTCCCGTCCGCCGCGGATACCGAAAGAAATCACGCCGCATGTCCCGCCTGGCATGTACTTTTGCACCAGCGTCTGGTAGGGGCTGTCCGGCAGGCCGGGATAGTTGATCCAGCTGATCCGGTCGTCCGAAGCCAGGAAACGGGCCACCGCCTCGGCGTTGCGGCAATGCCGTTCCATGCGCAAAAACAAGGTCTCAAGCCCCAGGTTGAGCAAAAAGGCGTTAAACGGGCTGGCTGTCGCCCCCAGGTCGCGCATCAGGTGCGTGCGGGCCTTGGCGATATAGGCCTGGTTGCCGAACTGGCGGGTGTAGACAATGCCATGGTAGGACGCATCCGGCTCGCTCAATTCTGGAAAGCGGCCATTGTCCCAGTCGAAACGGCCGCTGTCGACGATCACGCCGCCCAGGCTGCTGGCATGCCCGTCCATGTACTTGGTCGTCGAATGCACCACGATATCCGCGCCAAATTCGATCGGCCGGCAGTTGATCGGCGTCGGGAACGTGTTGTCGATGATCAGGGGGACCTGGTGGCGGTGGGCCAGACGAGCCATCTTCTCGATATCACAGACAACCAGCGTCGGGTTGGCCAGCGTCTCGGCGAAAACCAGCTTTGTATTCGGCTGGAAAGCCGCTTCCAGCTTGTCCTCCGGGTCGTTCGGGTTGACAAACGTCACCGCGACCCCCATCTCGCGCAAGGTCTTGCCGATCAGGTTGTAGGTACCGCCGTAGATCGACGACGAGCTGACCACGTGACCGCCGGCGTGACAGATATTGAAAATGGCGTAGAAGCAGGCGGCCTGGCCGGATGATGTCAAAAGCGCGCCGCAGCCGCCTTCGAGGTCGGCGATTTTGCGTTCAACCGCGGCCAGCGTCGGATTGCCCAGCCGGGTATAGAAATCGCCGGACGCTTCCAGGTCGAACAGTTGGCCCATCCGCTCTGCCGAATCGTACTTGAAGGTCGTGCTCTGCACGATCGGCAGGATACGCGGTTCGCCGTTGCCCGGCGTGTAGCCGCTCTGGATGCAGCGTGTTTCAATGCGATAATCCGACATGTTTTACCTCCCGATCTAGAAACCGTCCGACCAATGAGCTGATTACTTGCCATTGTAGCACACGTCTCCGGTTTCCGTAACGAAAGAAACAGCGGAATTTGGCATTTATTTGTTTGATTGACTTACCACGTATGCATTGAATTTTTCGTGCGGATTTGGTATTCTAGTGAGCGTGTTCAGCATTGAGCTGCCTGAGTGGGCAGCAAAAATTATCTAGGAGGGAATTGCATGACACGAAAGGTATTAGCCCTTATTGCGGCCGTTCTCCTGATCGCCATGGTCGTCACCGCCTGTAACACAGGTTCTGCGGCAACCGGCGACGTCAAGCTGGGATTAGGCACCGTCAACCGCATCAACAAGTCCAAGGACGCCGGTGATGCCGACGGCAATGCGCAGACCGATGCGGTCATTGCCGCCGTTGCCATCGACAGCGAAGGCAAAATCATTGCCGTTGATATCGATTCGGTGCAGTCCAAAATCGCCTTCACCAAGGACGGTAAGGTCGCGACCGACCCGGCCACCATGGTCAAGAGCAAGACGGAACTCGGCGACGAGTACGGCATGAAGGCCCAGTCCAGCCTGAACAAGGAATGGTTCGAGCAGATTGATGCCCTCGAGAAGTATCTTGTCGGCAAGAAGCTCGCCGATATCGAAGGCATGAAGCTGACAGACGGCAAAGCCGACGATCTCAAGACCTCCGTCACGATCACCGTGACCGACTACCTTGAAGCCGTCAAGAAGGCGATTGCCAACGCAAACTGATCATCCGATCATGGGCTCTGATTTAACGATCAGCAGACGCAAAACAAGAGGGTGCCCCGCAAGGGGCGCCCTCATCTTTTGTTGCTGCCTGCTCATACTGCAGCTGGCCTTGACCGGCTGCGGTCCGAAAGCGCCGCAAAAATACAGTGATTCGTTCACCGGCAGCTTTGACACCGTGATCCAGATCATCGCCTACACCGATTCCGAAGCGGACTTCACGGCCTGGTTCGAACAAGCCAGGCTGCGCTTTTTGGAACTGCACCGCCTCTTTGACATTTACCACACCTATCCTGACCTGAACAACATTGCCACAGTCAACGCCATGGCCGGCGTCGCCCCGGTCCCGGTCAGTCCGGAACTGCTCGACCTGATCCGGTTCAGCCTGGAGACGGACAAGCTGTCGCCCGGTACGATCAACATCGCGCTGGGGCCTGTGCTGGCGATCTGGCACGATTACCGCACCCAGGCCCTCGAGGACCTGGAAGCGGCCATCCCGGATCCGTCCGAACTGGAGGCAGCCGCCCGGCTGAGCGACCCGGACAAGGTGATCGTCGACGATGCGGCCGGCACACTCTATCTGCAAGATGCGGGCATGCGCCTCGACGTCGGTGCGGTAGCCAAGGGCTTCGCAACCGAGCTGGTCGCCCGCGAGCTGATCGATGCCGGCATGGTTTCGGGCATCATCAGCGCCGGCGGCAGCAACGTCCGCCTGATCGGCAAGCCGCTCGACGACCGGGACACCTGGCAGATCGGCCTGCAGAATCCCGACGGCAATCCCCTGATCCCGGACGACCCTTCACTGGACGTGATCCTGGCCAACGACCAGTCGATCGTGACCAGCGGCGATTACCAACGTTATTACGAGTATGAAGGCCAGGTCTACCACCACTTGATCGATCCCAGGACCCTCCAGCCCGCACGGCACTACCGCGCGGTCACGGTCATGACACCGGACAGCGCCCTGGCCGACTATTTGTCGACGACCCTGTTCCTGCTTCCGTATGAGGAAAGCCGGCGGCTGGCCGACAGCCTGCCCGACTGCGAGGTCCTCTGGGTTTTCCCTGATCAGCGCATGGAAACAACCGAGGGGATGCTCCCCTACCTGAAAAGCCGTCAGTCAGACTAACGGCCTGCAGCCGTCGGTGCTTCGCCGCCGAACTGGGCTTGGTAAAGGTCCGCGTAGCGGCCGCCGCGAGCCAGGAGCTGCTCATGATTGCCCGTCTCAACGAGCCGCCCGTGGTCGAGGACGATGATTGTGTCGCAGTGCCGGATCGTCGAGAGCCGGTGGGCGATGATGATGGTCGTACACTGGCGCGTGATGTCGGCGATCGACTGCTGGATCTGCTGCTCGGTCTCCGTGTCGATGTTGGCGGTCGCCTCGTCAAGCACGAAGATGGCCGGCTTGCGGGCGATGGCCCTGGCAAAGCTGAGCAGCTGGCGCTGGCCAGCCGAAAACGTGCTACCGCGCTCGGTGACCGGCGTCTCCATCTGGTGCGACAAATTGCTGATAAAGGTGTCGGCATACGCCATTTTCAGGGCCATCGCGATCTGGTCGTCGTCGATGTTGTCGTCGCCGAGGCGAATGTTATCCGCAATGGTGCCGGAAAACAGGAACACTTCCTGCAGGACGATGGCGATCTGGCGGCGCAGGTCACGCAGCCGGAAAAGGCGGATATCCTGGCCATCGAGCAGGATCTCACCCTTCTGGATGTCATAGAAACGCAGCATCAGGGCAATGATCGTCGATTTTCCCGCGCCGGTTGCGCCGACAATCGCCGCGCTTTGGCCCGGCTCGATGGTCAGCGACACATCCTTCAGCACCCAGTCTTCTTTTTCATAGGCAAACCAGACGTTCCGGAATTCGACATGGCCTTTCAGTCCGGTCAGATGTTCGCCTTCATGCAAGCGCTCCTGGCCGTTCTGGTGGTCGAGCAGCTCGAAAATGCGTTCAGAGGAGACGACCGCGGACTGGATGGTGGCGTATTTTTCGGCCAGATCGTTGATGGGCTCAAAGAACCGCTTGATGTAGCTGGTGAAGGCGTACAAAACACCGATCTGCAGGACACCGTCGACCAGGCCGCGGCTGGCATAGGCGACCAGCACCACGATTCCGATCGTGTTGATCACCTCCATCAGGGGGCGCAGCAAACTGTTCAGCTTGATCTGCAGCAAGGTGCTGCGGCAGTACTCGTCGTTGAGTTCGTCGAACTCGGCGCGTTTGGCGTTTTCGCGGCAGAAGATCTGTACCAGGCGCATGCCGGCGATGTTCTCGGCAAAAAATCCGTTGATCCGCCCGATCAGGCCCTTCATGTGGATGAAGTTGCGGCGCAGGGCTTTGCGGATCGTAAAGGTGATCAGGATGATCAGGGGGGTCGTGACAAAAGCGATCAAGGCCAGCTGCCAGTCGATGGCCAGCATCATGCCGACGATCCCGACCAGCAGCAGGATGTCGCGGGTCAGGTTGACCAGGACATCGGAAAACAGCTCGTTCAGCGTCTCGACATCGTTGGTGGCCCGGGTGATCAGGCGTCCGGACGCGTAGTGGTCCAAAAATTTCATCGGCAGATGCATGATATGGAAGAAAACATCGCGCCGGATATGCATCAGGGTGTTCTGGCCCAGCTTGGCCACGATCAACGACTGGAAGACCGACAAGCCGGAGCTGACGGCGATCGCGGCGAAGTAGGCGATGGCGAGCCAGATGATCGGTGTCAGCGAGGTCGTCGCGCTGCCCGTTTTCAGGTGGTTGTCGATGACCACCTGGAGGATGTAGGGCTGCACGAGCGTGGCGCCGTTGATCACCAGGACCAGCAGCGTGCTGAACAAAAACAGGGGCAGCTGCGGGCGCAGGTACGGCAGCAGGCGGCGCAGGCCCTTGGCGGAGGCGCGCTTGACGGGTGTCCGGGCGGAGAGAATGTCCTCTTGAACTTCGGTTCCCTTTTTGCTTGCTTCAGTCATATTCGCTCACCTCCCCCCGCTTGTCTGTTCGGACTGGCGGCTGGCAATGGACGCGTAGAGACCGTTACCGGCCAGCAGCGTCTCGTGGCGGCCGCGCTCGATCACTTCACCATCGGACAGGACGAGGATCTCGTCGCAATTCTGCAGGGCACTGACACGGTTGGCAATGATCAGGCAGGCCGCATCGCGCCGGCCCATCTCCTGGCGCAGCTGGTTCAGGATCCGCCGCTCCGTTTCCGTATCGACCGCCGACAGGGCATCGTCCAGGACCAGGAACGGTGCCTTGCGCAGCAAAGCCCGGGCCAGGCCCAGGCGCTGGCGCTGGCCGCCGGACAAGGTCATGCCGCGCTCGCCGACCTTGGTTTCATAACCGTCGGGGAAATCGGCAACGGTCGTATCCAGGTCGGCCAGGCGGCTGGCCTGCCGGATATCGTCCATGGTGTAGCGGTCATCGAAAAAGCGGATGTTCTCAGCCAGTGTCGTGGAAAAGATGAAGTTGTCCTGCGGCACATAGGCGATCTGGCGGCGCAGCACGGCCAACGGAATCTGGCGCACATCCTGCCCGTCGAGGAGAACCGCCGCTTCCGGCAATTCGTAGAGCCGCTGCAGCAAATTGGCCAGGGTGGTCTTGCCGCTGCCGGTGCGGCCCAGGATGCCAACCATGCGGCCTGGCTGCAAGCTCATATTGATGTTCCGCAGCGCCGGACGCGTCTCACCCGGATAAATAAAGGTCAGGTCCCGAACCTCTAGCGATCCGGTCATGTATTCCGGCCATGAGTCGGCTGCTTTAATGTCCGGCAGATCGTGCACATCCGGCTTGACGGACAAAATATCCTGGTAGCGCTTGAGTGAAGCCATGCCGCGTTGCATCACGTTGATGATCCGGGCGATCGACCGGACCGGGTTGATGATCAAGGTCAGGTAACCGTTAAAGGCGACGAACTCGCCCAGTGTCAGCTGCTGGAGCAGCACGAGCTGGCTGCCGTAGATCAGGCTGACCGAGAAGCTGATCCCGAACAGCACGGTCACGACCGGGCCCATTGCCGCCGAGACTTTGGTCATGTTGATGTTGCTGAACCGGCTACGCCGATTGAGCTGCTCGAACCGTTCGACTTCCTCGTCTTCTTGCCCGTAGGCCTTGATCACTTCGATGCCCGTGATGCTTTCCTGGACGCGGTCCGAAACCGCCGCGAACGCCTCCTGCACCTTGCGGAAGCGAGCCCGGACCTGCCGGCCCATCCAGAGGATCACGACGATGATCAAGGGCACCGGCATCAGCGCGAACAAAGTCAGCCGGGGGTTGACCTGGCCGGACATGCTGGTGATCGACAAGATGCTCATCACGATGGTGTTGGCGCTCAAGGCCAGTCCGGGGCCGAAAGTCTGGCGAATCGCACCGATGTCGTTGATTGCATAAACCAGCAGGTCGCCGGTCTTGCGCTGTTGATAAAACTGCATCGGCAGCTGCTGCAGGTGGTCAAAAAGCTGCCGGCGCAGCGCCGTCTCCAGGTGGCGTGAATTGCCCATGATGAAATAGCGCCAGGTAAAACGCGTGACAAAGCCACCCAGCGCGACCAGCAGCAAAGCGCCGAGGCCTTTGTGCACCTGCGTCATCTGGATCAAGTCGGCCTGAACATTCAGTTCGTCGATCAGCTGACCCAGCAGGCGCGGTGACAGGACCTGGAAATAAGAAGACAAACCAAGAAAAAGCAAACCTGGCACGTATAGCCAGGCATATCGTTTCCAGAACTGCTGCAAACCCGTACCTCCATCTGAACCGCTCACAACATGCAGGCGGTCTGATTCGCTCCTATCTTACCATAAAAGCAGAATACAGATGACATGTGCCAGAAAAATCGTCGGAACCCCCAAGACAAACAGCAGATGCCGTGTTTTATGCCGGAAAAGGTACAAACCGATGATGACTCCGGCAGCCCCGCCCAGCAGGGCGACCGTAAGGAGTGTCTTTTCCGGTATGCGCCAGAGACGGCGGCGCGCCCGATGCTTGTCCAGGCCCATCAGGACTATGCCCAGCAGGCTCATCGCACCGGGCACCGCGATCAGCAAACCGTGCGGCAGCGTCACCGCTGGGTTACCGGCACATACGGCGGGCAGCGCGGCGCAACAAAACGGATCTCGAGCCTGGCGAAGCGCTGCAGCCCGTTCTCAAGCGGAATCTGCGGCCAGTCCTGGCCGATCAGGGGGCGGGCATAGCGGATAAAGTCATCGGTCACGTCAAGGCCGTCCGCGCTGATCCATTCCGGCGGCAAAAAGCGTTCGGAATTGGCGACCGTGCGCAGGGGAACCTGATCGTAACGCACCCGGTACGGTTCGTCCGACACACGCAGGATCGTGGCCATATAGCCGGTACCGGCGGTCATGGCAACAGTGACGGCGTGCGCGCCGACCTCCCAGGCCTCCTCGATGTCGACAGCCGATCGATGGATCGAAGTCGCGCGCTGCAAGATGCCCGGAACTTGGCCGGTCGCCTGGCCGCGCGCCTTCAGACCGGCCTTGTTCAGGTGGTTGACAACGATCTGTGCTGCCGTCTGCTCGCTGGCGCCGTACTCGATGTGGCCGAAGCCATCCCGCTTGGCGCCGATATGGCCGACATCGAAGCCTTCGTTGACGACCACGATGCAGCGGCCGGAACGCATCAGCTCGCGATTGACATGCTCGGTCAGGCTGTCCAGGTTATGGCCGGCCTCGGCGAAATAAAGCTGCAGCGGCCAGCGGCGTTCCGGGTCGGCCAGACGGGCGGCCGCTGTGATGAATCCGGATCTTCGGCCCATCGCCTGCCAGACCGAGACACATTCGGAAACCGACATGCCCCGGTTCTCCTCTTCGGTGTTCTGCATGGTCATGGCCCAGTAGCGCGCCGCACTGCCGTAGCCCGGCGTGTGGTCGATGATGGTGCGCGCCTCGTCGCCAAGATCGTTGTCGATCGTCTTGGGCACGCCGGTCACAACCAGGTCGTAGCCGCGCTCATGCGCCAGGCGCGAGACTTTGTCCGCCGTGTCCATGGTGTCGTTGCCGCCGATGTAAAAAAAGTAACCGACCTCGTGCGATTGAAGCACGTCGATGATCCGGTCAAAGTCCTCCTGCTGGCCGTCGCCCAGCTTGTAGCGGCATGTGCCGATCGCGCCTGAAGCGGGCGTTTGTCTGAGCCGCGCCAGTTCCGAGCGGTCCTGGCTGTAAAGGTCGATCAGCTCCTCGCGGAGGATCCCCTCTACGCCGTGCCAGGCCGCGTATAGGCCCGTGACGGCCGAATAATCGCGGCAGCGCTCGATGACGCCGGCCAGGGACGCGTTAATGACAGGTGAGGGTCCGCCCCCCAGGGCAACCAGTGCTTTCGGGCTCATAATGACCTCCTGCTGGAGCTGTTTTTACGCGGACCTGCCGGTCCGGCATGATCATTATAGCAGACGATTGTCCTCTGCCAAGTCAAAACCCAGGGTGTCGGGCAGCGCCAGGGTCCTGACAAAGCGGTCCATGACCGCTTCCAGCCCCGGAACACTTAGCCAGTTGGCCTGGTCGCGCCAGGTTTTGATCTTGGCCGCCTCCGGGACATTTTCCAGCCTCGCCCGCTCATGGATCGTGGCCAGGACAGCCGTTTGAGCATAGGCCGTCCGAATGTCACAGGGCGGGCGACGTCCGGTACGGACGGCATCCAGCATGGCATCCAGCTTGTCGGCCACCGGATCCGGTCCGGTGATCGGGCCATAGTCTTTGGCAAGCTCGCCGGCACCTTCCCGTTCGCCGCGCAAGACCCCGTCTCGCACTATTAGCCTGCCCCGGCTGTAGCGGTACTCCAGTTCCGGGTCGACCAGAGCGGCTGTCGTATGCGAAACAGCCAGCGCCAGCACGACCGGCGGAGCGTCCGGCAGGTCAGCTTCCATGCGGACCAGCGCGGTATCGAAGGTCTCGATCGGGTTGCAGCGCAGCAATCGGGCCTCGATCCGCTCCGGCAGCCGCGCCTCGTGCGGCTTTTCGCCGAGGAAATAGAGCATGTTGTGCAGGTAGTGCGCCGTGGCGTTGTTGAGCACGCTGTCATAGACCGGGCGTCCCTGGCTGTCCCGGACGCGCCCCGCCCAGCGGTTGCGGCCGAAATAGGCGTCGCTGCGCGGCCAGTAGACGCGCGTTCGGAAGACCTGGGGCACCCCGTACAATCCGGCGCGGACATCCATAAGCGCCTCGAGAATGGCCGGGCTGAACGACCACTGGTAGCCGATCCCGACCTGCAGGCCCGCCGCGGCCTGGGCTTCGATCAGGTCCAGACCCTGCTGGCGGGTGGCGCAGAGCGGCTTTTCGCACAGGACATGCGCCCGGTGGGCCAGGGCCGTCCGGATCTGCTCGGCGTGGAACTGGATCGGGCTGGACACAATCACCAGGTCGGCGGGATGAACGCGCAGGCATGCATCCAGATCCTGGAAGCACGGCAGGCTGGAAACCTGCGGGTAGACCGGACTGGCTTTTGCCGCCGGATCGACCAGCGCGACCAGTTTGAGCGGCGCGCCCTGCAGTTCGCGCTGGACCAGCGTTTTAACATAATGGATGCCGTATCCGCCAATCCCCGCGAGGACGATGCGAATCGGTTCTGGTGCCGTTTTCTTCATGCGATTTCTCCCTGTTTTGGCTGCTCGAATCCCTTAAGCCATTCCCGGTTGATCAGGCTGTTGGCCGGCAGCGGCGGCACGTGCGTCTCGATACTCATGGGAACCGCTTCGGGAGACGCCAGCATGACCGGAAGCAGCCGCTCCCAGCCGACTGCGCCCTGCCCAAGCAGGCACCACCGGTTTCCGGCCTTGTCCAGGCAGACATCTTTGAGATGGATGTTGGCGATGTTTTTATACCAGCGCCGATAGGCGGCAACGGGATCCGTCCCGCCGGCATCGGCATAATTGGCGGCGTCCCAGTTCAGGCGCAGCCCGGCCGGAGCCAGGTCCGCGAGCAGGCGGTCGATCGCCTCATCGGTGTCCGCCCACCAGCCTTTCTCATTCTCGACACACAAGGTGATGCCGCGCCGGCCTGCCTCCAGACTCATCTGGCCAAGCAGCGAACAGACCCGGCTGTAGTCCGCAGCCGTATCTGACTCGCTGCGCTTGACACCGAAGGTGATGACGCGAGGCACCGCCCATTCCTCGGCCAGGTCCAGCGTGCGCTGGAACCGCGCGGCCTGGAGCGATGCCTCGGGTGCGTCCAGGCTGCATTTCCAAGTGCCCGGCGAAAGTGCGGTGACAACAAGCCCGGCACAGGCTAAAGCTTGCCGCAGCGTGCGGGCTTCCTCAGGATGGATATCCGGGATCCGCCGGCCAGGCGCGACGCCCCGGATCTCGACGCCAGCAAGGCCCCAGCCGGCGACCCAGGCCACAGCCTCTTGTGCCTGCGGCAGCACTTCATCGGTAACGATCCCCCATTCAGGTTTCATGTTCTCCCCTCCCCCGCTGTGCCCTATCTTTGCGCCAGGCCTGCCAGACGACCTCAAAGGCTTCATCCGGCTGCGGCAGCGGATGGACCGGACGCCAGTCGATCTGAAGCGGACTGAGCAGGTCGCCGGGCGTCTCGAGGCGAATGCGTTGCACCCGATCGTTCAGCGTGTCCGGTCCGGTCCTGGCCCGGAAGACATCCGGAACGTTGTTGCCGGGCAAGCGGCCGCCAGGTTCCAGGTAGAGCGCCGAACCGCGGCTGACGCCGCCGCGGTCCAGGTAGTCGCACATCGCTCCGAGCAGAAAGCGCTGGGTCAGCAGCATGTCGCGGAAACGGCAGGCCAGGGCACGTCCCGGCAGTGCCTGGATCGCAAGGAAACGCCGGCTGGATGCGATCTCCCGGCAAACGCCGCCGAGCATCTCCTGCAGCCGGGTTGTGTCCCGCAAGGGGCCGGCCAGGCGGCTCATCCGCTCTCCGGCCAAATTCCAGCCCTTGAGCAGTTCGGACTCCAATTCGGCAGGTTCTGTTTCCGGGATGTCACGGAGCCAGTCGGCGGCCTGGGCAAGCAGGGACGCTTCGTCCAAGGCGGCATCGCCGTGTCCTGGCAGGCGGCGGGCGATCGCATCCGCGGCGCGCAAAGCGCCGACCTGTCCGCTGTTCAGGGCGCTGCCGCCGGGCCGGTAAACACCATGGGTGCCGCTGACCTCCCCGACCGCAAACAAGCCGGGCAGCGTCGTTTCCCAATGGGCGTCGACAGCCAGGCCGCCGTTGTGGTGCTGGGCGCTCAGGCGGATTTCCAGCCGGTCGCGCGACAGGTCGACGCCGTGTTCCAGGTAAAAGGCGTAAGCCGGTTCGTTCATCTTGCATAGGCGCTGCCACGGCAGCGGCGCCCAGGCATGCGTCCGGTCCAGGTAGTCAGCCGTTTCGGCATCGAGGCCGGCCCGGTCCAGGGCAAGACCGTCCGGATTCTGCCTGAAATCGAGGAAGACACGGCGGCCCCTGAGCGCGGTTTCCCGGTAAACCAAAAGGTCGACCAGGGACGAACCGGGCAGCTTACGCACATCGAAGGGCCACTGGTAGCCCTTGCGGAAGATGGCACCAAGCCGCTCCTTCCGGTCCAAGATCCCCTCTGCCAGGAAATGGCGCGGATCGCCGCCGTCCGGATCTGTGGAGACATAAGATGGCAAAACCTGCTGGTAGCTGCCGGACACGTTCCAGCGCGGCGCGACCGAGGCCAGTCCGTACTGCCACTCGGTCAGGTTGACCGCCGCGGCGCCGGCTTCCAGGGCCGGTGCGGTGCCGCCCAGCTGGCTGCCTGGATAGACGACGTCGGCATAGACCAGGGCAGGACCGCCTACGGCCCAGACGACGGCCGGGCACATGATCAGGTTGAAGGCGATCTGGGGATCGTCCAGCGACAGGCACAGAACGCCCCGCACCGCGCCGGTCCGGCCGTCCGTGAGCAGCTTGACGGCCTGCTGGCGGTCGAACAGCGCCACCGGTGTCGCATCCAGCGCATCTTGCAGATGTTCGACCATCAGGCGGGAGGTCAGCGGGCCGGCTGACGACGCCCGGCTGAGCGGATCGTGGTCTGTCTTGTATCCGACCGCCTCGCCGTAGGCATTGCGCGGAAAAGGCACGCCCTTTTCGGCCAGCCAGTAGAAGCATTCGGCGGACAACGCCGCCTCGATGCGGGCCAGGTCGCCGTCCATGCTGCCGCCGGCAAACAGCGTTTGGGCCATCCGGCCGACCGAATCCGGCTCTTGCCCGGACAAGGTCAGCTTGTAGTAGGTCTGCTTGTCGGAACCTGTGTTGCGCGAGGTGCCGGCCAGCAGATCCTCGGTCAGCAGCATGACATCCGGAACACCTCGCTCGGCCAGGCGCAGGGCCGCGGCCATTCCGGCTGCGCCGCTGCCCACAACCGCGACATGGCAGGTGTGGGTCCTGATTCGGATTTTCCCCGCGAAGTGTAACGTTCCGTTGTGCGTTGTCACGTGACGCATGCGATCCCTCCCTCACAGGCGGCGGATATGAAACCCGCCGTCGACATGCAGGCATTCGCCGGTCGAATAGCGCAGCTGACCGGACGCCAGCAGGGCGACCGCGTCGGCCACATCGCCGGGCTGGCCCCAGCGCCGCATCGGAAAGACACCGGCGGCGATCTGCTGGTCGTAGACCGGTCGCACGCCGGCTGTCATGTCGGTCTGAATGATACCCGGCCGGACTTCGTACACCAAAATCCCGTCTTCGGCCAGACGGGCGGCCAGGATTTGGGTCAGCATGCCCAGGCCGGCCTTGGACAGGCAGTATTCCGCCCGGCTGAGGGACACGGTGTTGGCCGAGACGGAACTGATCACCACGATCGTTCCCCTGAGCCCGTCCGGACGCCCTGGCTGGCGCAGCATCTGCCGGGCCACCAGCTGCGAGAGGAAGACAGGCCCCTTGAGGTTGATCGCCATCACCCGGTCATAGCTTTCTTCGCTCATCTCCAGCACGTCCGCGCGGACAAGCGGCGCGACGCCGGCATTGTTGACCAAAAGGTCAACCCGGCCGAATTGTTCCAGTGTGCGGTCCAGGTAACGCGCCCGGTCTTCGGATTGACTCAGATCGCCCTGCGTGTAAACTGCCGGACCTGCCTGCTCCAGCCCCGCCCAGGCATCGCTGAGCGCTTCGGGCGGTTTCGTGCCCAGGATCGACAGGCAAAAGCCATCTGATTGCAGACGCCGGCTGACGGCCAGGCCGATCCCGCGCGCTCCCCCGGTCACCATGGCGACCGGCCGTGTGTCATTCATATCCATGCTTGCCTCTCTTTCTGCCGCGGTACTGCCGCGGGATCCTATCAGGCTGTTTCGCCGTCCGTCAGGGCACAGGGCAGGCAGTCGGGCGGCGAGTCGGACGGGTGTCCCGCCCTGATCCATTCGATCAGGTAACGGCAGGCCAGGCATCCGATCTCCTGGAGCGGCTGCCGAATGCTGGTGATCGCCGGCGTGCACAGGGCGCTGATGCCCATGTTGTCGACGCCGATGACGGCCACTTGCCCTGGTACGTCAATCCGGTTCCGGGACAGCGTGCGCATCACGCCCAGCGCCTGCATGTCCGACGCGGCGAAAATGGCGTCCGGCCGCAGGTCGCGTTCTAGCAGCCGGTATGTGACTTGGCTGCCGTCTTCCACAGGGTCGGAGCTATCCAGGACGATCGTGTCCAGGCCGGCGGCCGCCAGCGCAGATTGAAAGCCCTGCAGCCGTTCGCGGTGCAAATGCAAAGTCTGGTCCCCGGCCAGGATGGCGGGGCGGCGGCAGCCTCGGGCAAGGAACCGTTCCGCGGCCAGGCGTCCGGCCAGCGCCTGGTCGACGCAAAAGCAGGGCAGGCGGACGGTCTGCTGGCGCACCACCTGGCACACCGGAAAATCGCGGATCGCCGGAGACCAGTCGAGCGGAGACTGCGATCCGCGGCAGGCCGTCGCGACCAGGATCCCGGCGGCGCCATTTTGCCTGAGCAGCTGGGCCAGGCGAGCTTCCTGTGCGGACGATTCGTGCGAGTGGGACAGCATCAGCTGGTACCCCTGGCGAACGGCCTCCGTCTCCGCACCCAGGGCGACGGCCGGGAAAACGGGGTTCGTGATGTCGGGCACGATCAGGCCGATCATCCTGCTGTTGCCCTCTTTGAGGCTGCGGGCCAGGAAATTGGGACGATAGCCAAGCATCTCAGCCGCCGCGAGGACCCGGTCCCGGGTGGCCGGTTCGACCGGCGTCCTGCCGGAAAGGGCCCGCGAGGCGGTGGAGACGGACACGCCGCTTGAGCGGGCGACATCCTTAAGGGTGGCCGGATGCCTGCCGCTGTCGCGATCAGACATGCTCGGCCACGTCTTTCCCGCTCAGAGAGGGCTTGCCGGCCCGGCCGGCCCGGTAGATCGGCAAATAAACGTCGCTGTCATGGATGACGCAGCCTGCCTGCCCTCCGTCGCGCATGATCTCGGAGCACTTGCCGCAGGAAAGGCAGCATTTCTTCGGGTCCAGGCGCCCTTCTTCGAGCAAATCGGCAGCCAGGGATGGATACGCAAAGGCCTGGCGGCCGAAGCCGGCCAGGTCGCTCCAACCTGACGCGACCAGGCCCGCTGCCGCATCGCCGGCCAGGTGACGCAGCCAGGTCAGGCCTGAGGCCATGAAACGGACGGGCGAGTCGGGCCCCAGCGCGTGTTTCAGCGTGCGGCAGGCCCCCAGCAGCTTGGTCAGATGGTAGAGCGGATGGACGGGCGGCTGGTACGGGCCCGTGTCGTAGGGCCGGTTGACGTGCGGATTGTAGTACGGGTTGCCGCCCGTGATATTGATCAGCGAGACGCCGGCGTCCTTGAGTGCGCGCACCAGCCAGGCCGGTTCGCCAAAATCAGGCTGGCGATGGTCTTCCTGCGTGACCCCCCAACCGTAAGGAACCGGGATCTCATCGTAGGCGTTGAGGCGGACGGCGATATCGATCGGAACCTTGGCTTTGACCGCGCGCACGATGTCCAGCAGCAGGCGGCTGCGGTTTTCGAGCGAACCGCCGTACAGGCCGGAACGGGTGCGTGCCGAAAGCAGCTCGTTGAGCAGGTAGCGGTGGCAGGCCTTGATGTCGACAGCCTGGAAGCCGGCCGCGTGGGCCAGCCGGGCGGCTTGCACATAAGCCGGCACCAGGTTCGCCAGCGCCTCATCCGACAAAACCGTCTGGTCCTGACCGGGCCTGTCCAGCCAGGGATTGGCCGCGGCCACCAGCGGGCGCGCTTGCCCGTCGGGCTTGGAATAGCGGCCGCTGTGGGTCAGCTGGAGCACTTTATACGGCTTGGATCGGGCTTCCTTATCGATCAGGCGTACCAGGCCGCGAAAATCGTCCAGATTCTGCTCGTGCAGCCAGAGCTGGCGCGGGTTGGCGCGGCCCTCCGGCACGACGGCTGTCGCCTCAACCCAGAGCAAGCCTGCCCCGCCGGCCGCAAAGCGCCGGTAGCGCCGCCATGTCAAGTCATCCGGACGGCCGTCCGCGCTGCCGTCGCAGCCCTCCATGGGCTGAATGGCAATCCGGTTCGGCGCAGATCCGCTTCCGATCGGGCACGGACTGGCCAGAATGGCCATGTCTCCCAGGAGGGGCAGCTCGAGGCCCATCCGGTCAAGGTCATGCTGCAGCTCGGCGGTCGTGTCATATTGGAATCGGCGAAACGGTTCAGTGTGCGTCATTTGGATTTCCTCCCCAATACGCTGGATGTATCCAGTCTAGCACAGCGAGGTTACCGGTGCAATCGTTTGTGCAATCGATTGCAAGATCGTCTTGACCGGTTGCCCGGGAGGTATGGTATGCTGTTTGCATAACCTCAGGTTCTGAAAGGAGTCTGCTATGGTGCCATCCAATCCAGATTCCGGCCTTCCGGCCGGGTGGCTGCGCATCCACCCCGCGGACCATGTCGCCGTCGTACTAAACGAAGGTTTCGGCGTGCCGCCCGGTCACAAGGTTGCCCTGACGGCGCTGAAAGCCGGGCAGCGCATCGTCAAGTATGGCTGGCCGATCGGTGTGGCGTCAGAGCCGATCGAAGCCGGCGCGTGGGTGCACACCCATAACCTGTCGTCCGGCCTGACCGGCGATTTTTCCGATCCTGCGCCGATACCGTCGCCGGACCTGAAGCCGGAGGACGTGTTGCCGGCCAGCGGCCTGGCATTTTCCGGTTACCGCCGGCCCGACGGGCGGGTGGGCACCCGCAACGAGCTGTGGGTCATCCCGACGGTCGGCTGTGTCAACCAGCTGGCGGCGCATCTGGCCGAATACGGCAAAAGTCAAATCGCGTCCGGCCGCTGGACCGGCCTGGACGGCATTCAGGCCTGGACTCATCCCTATGGCTGTTCCCAGCTCGGCGACGACCATGTGAACACGGTCCGGCTGCTGTCTGCCCTGGCCGTTCACCCCAACGCAGGTGCGGTTCTGGTCGTCGGCCTGGGCTGCGAGAACAACCAGGTTGACGATCTCAGGGCGCAGCTGGGTGGTTTCGACGCATCGCGCATCCGGTTCATGGTCGCCCAGGAGGAACAGGACGAAGAGGAACGCGGACGCGCGATCCTGGACGAGCTGGCTCGTTTTGCCGGTCGGGACGTGCGCGTTTCCTGCCCGCTTGCCGACCTGGTCGTCGGACTCAAGTGCGGCGGTTCTGACGCCTATTCCGGCCTGACGGCCAATCCCCTGCTGGGCCGGTTTACCGATCGCCTGGTCCGCCAGGGCGGCTCGGCCCTGCTTACCGAAATCCCCGAGTGCTTCGGCGCGGAGCAGGTGCTGCTTGCGCGAACGCCGGACCCGAAGGTCCGGCAGGATTTTATCCGCCTGATCCGCGATTTCCGCCAGTACTACACCTGCCAGGGCTTTCCGGTCGGCGAAAACCCGTCGCCGGGCAACAAGGCCGGGGGCATCACCACGCTGGAAGAAAAATCGCTGGGCTGTGTCCAGAAAGCCGGCCAGGCGCCGCTGGTGTCAGTCATCCGCTACGGCGAGCGTCAGCGGACCCGCGGGTTGACCCTGCTGGAGGCGCCGGGCAACGATTTGGTCGCGGTCACCGCCCTGGCCGCGGCCGGCGCCCAGCTGATCCTGTTCACGACCGGGCGCGGCAACCCGCTGGGCGGTCCTGTCCCGACGCTCAAGATCGCTTCGAACAGCCACCTGGCCCGGCAGAAGCCGCACTGGATCGACCTGGACGCCGGTCCTGCCCTAAGTGGCGATGGCGCTTGGGAAGCCCTGGACGCGCAGCTGCTTGACCTCGTTGTCCGGACAGCCTCGGGGACCAGCCCGACCTGCAGTGAACGAGCCGGTTACCGCGAGATCGCCATTTTCAAAAACGGCGTGACCTTGTGATACAATAAGCATATGCGCCCTGTTGCGCTTGATACAACGAAAGCGAGGCCGATCAGATGAAACCGTTTATGGACCAGGATTTCTTACTCACTAACGAGACCGCACGCAGATTGTTCCACGAGCATGCCGCCAAATTGCCGATCTGCGACTTTCACTGCCACATCGACGCGTCGGTGCTGGCGGCAAACCGCAATTTCCGCGATCTTACTGAAGCCTGGCTGGGCGGAGACCATTATAAATGGCGCGCCATGCGTCTGGCCGGCGTGCCCGAGCGCTGCATCACCGGCGACGCCGCCCCCGAAGAGAAATTCAACGCCTGGGCCCAGGTGCTGCCGGATTTGATCGGCAACCCGTTGTACCAATGGACCCACCTCGAGCTGCAGCGCTATTTCGGCGTCACCGAGCCGCTCACGCCATCCAGCGCACCGGCCATCTGGAAGACGGTCAACGACCAGCTGGCCAGCCCGGAATGCACGCCGATCCAGCTGCTCAAGCGCATGAAGGTGCGGATCTTATGCACAACGGACGACCCGGTGTCACCGCTTACCGACCATGCCAACCTGGCCGGCCAGACCGGCGACCTCAAGGTCATTCCCGCCAGCCGCCCGGACCGCTTCCTGCGCCTGCTCAACCCCGCGTACCCGCAGATTATCGCCGAGCTGGAAGCCGTTTCGCCGGACCGCGCGCCAATCCGTTCGCTGGACGATCTGGCCGACGCTCTGCGCCAGCGGGCGGACCTGTTCCATCGCCAGGGCTGCCGCCTGTCAGACCACGCGCTCGACACGATGCCCCAAATGCCGGCCAGCCGGGCCGACGCCGACCGGCTGTTCCAAAGGCGCCTTTCCGGACAGGTCTTGCAGCCTGATGAAGCGGCGCAGGTCCAGTTCGCCATCCTGACCGATCTGGCGGCCATTTACGAGGATCTCGGCTGGACCATGCAGCTGCATATCGGCGCGCTGCGCAACACCAGCAGCCGCTACTTTGACAAGCTGGGCGCGGATACCGGTTTCGACGCGATCGCCGACATGCCGATTGCCAAGCCGCTCGCCCAGCTGCTCAATGCCTGCCAGGCGCAGGACGGCCTGCCCCGCACACTGCTCTATTCGCTCAACGCAAACGACAACATGACCCTGTGCACGATCGGGAGCACGTTCGCCAAGGACGGCGAACCGGCCTGGGTGACCCAGGGGCCGGCCTGGTGGTTCCACGACCAAAAGGACGGCATGCAGCTGCATCTGCAGCAGTACAGCCAAACCGGCGTACTGGCCAACTTTGTCGGCATGTCGACAGACTCGCGCAGCCTGCTGTCGTACACGCGCCATGAATATTTCCGGCGCATATTCTGCAACCAGCTCGGCGTCTGGGTTGAAAACGGCGAATATCCGCAGGATATGTCAGCACTGGCCAACCTGGTCGAGCGGGTCTGCTGGAAGAACGCCGCCGGCCTGTTTGCCTGACGCGATCAGCGGATGACGACCTTGGCGAACCACGCGTCGCGCTGAACGCGGCGAACAAAGAAAATCGAACGGCACAGCCAGTCTACATACATGGCGATCCAGACACCCAGGACACCCCAGGGCAGGATCACCGCAAAGACATACCCGAGCAGGATGCGCAGGAGCCACATGCTGATGATCGACACCACCATGGTGTAGCGGATGTCGCCGGCTCCGCGCAGCCCTGCCGGTGTGATGAACGAAGTCGACCAGATGAAGGGCTGCACGACCAGAGACGAGAGGATGATCACCGAAACCAGTTGGCTGATCTGTTCGTCGTGCGTGTAGAGCCTGATCACGGGATCCTTGATGGCCAGCATGACAAGGCTGACCAGGGCCATCGCCGCCGAAGCCGCCAGAATCAGGAAATTCAGCTGTTTGCGGGCTTCCTTGAACCGGCCCGCCCCAATCTGCTGGCCAACCAAAGCAGTCGCCGCGATCGCCAGGGCGTTGCCCGGGACCATCAGGAGTGAATTGACCGATATCGAGATGGTGTTGGCCGCGATCGCGGCCGTCCCCAGGCGTACGATGTATGTTTGGGTGATCAGGCGGCCGCCCTGGAACATCAGCTGCTCCGCGCTGGCCGGAATGCCCAGACGGAAAATGGAGCGCAGCAAATCCCAGCGCGGCCGGAACAGCTCCAGCCGGGTGAGCCGGATTCGCTTTGACCCGTTCAAAAGAGGGATCAGCACCAGCAGCATCCCGATCGTCCGGGCCGATGTCAGGCCTGTCGCCGCTCCTCTGACACCAAAAGCGGGCAGGACCAGGTCCAGGCCGCCGAGCCGGATCTCAAGGCCGTAGATCAGCACATAGCTCAAAAGCACGTTGCACAGGTTCATGATGATGGAGATGCGCATCGGCGTACGCGTGTCGCCGGATCCGCGCAGGATGCCGAACGAGACGCTGATCATCGCGATCGGGATATACGACCAGAGGCTGATGCCGAAGTACTGGTCCGCATAGTCAAGCACGAGCGCATCGGCGTCGCCGTAAAGGGCCCTGATGATCAGGAAACGCAAGATCCAGAGGAGGACAGCCAGTCCGGCGGAAATGACCAAATTGGACAGCAGGGCCTGAGCGGCACTTTGGCTGGCCTTGGCACTGTCCTTCTGGCCCGTGTACTGGGCGACGATAACCGTGCCCCCGATGGACAGGGCGCCGAACAGGGCGATCATGATGTTGCTGATCGTGTCGATCATGCCGATGGCCGAAATCGCTTCTTTGCCCATGTTGGACGCCAGCATCGTGTTGATGACGCCCATAATGACGATAAAAAACTGCTCGACCAATACGGGCAGCGACAGCTTGCTGACGGTTCCGGCCAGCCGTTTGAGTTCGTTCCTGTTTTCCAAACCGTTCCTCCAGGCAGCGGCCCGATACGGGCAGCTGCTGTTTCTCGTGCGCGTTTGCCAATCATTATAGCACGAAGCGGCCCGCAATCATGCCTCGGCCGCTTTGTGCGACCTGCAGATAACCGGCCGTTCACCTCAGGGGTTTTGCAGCCTGGCTGTGCATAATTTCGTGATATAATGAAACAGACGCAGCATATGGCAGGGGCAGGTGGTTTTGTGAATCCCGTAGACCTGATTATTAAAAAGCGCGACGGCGCCGCGTTAAGCCCGGCGGAAATCCAGATTTTCGTCGACGGCGTCAGCCATGACAGCTGGCCTGACTACCAGGTATCCGCGATGCTAATGGCGCTGTTCATCCGCGGCATGACCGATGAAGAGACCTCGGCCCTGACTTTGGCCATGGCGTCTTCCGGCCGCCAGTTCGACTTGTCCGGGCTGCCGGGCATCAAGGTCGATAAGCACAGTACCGGCGGTGTCGGCGATACGACAACCCTTATTCTCGCGCCGCTGGTCGCGGCCTGCGGGATTCCGGTTGTTAAAATGTCGGGACGCGGTCTTGGCTTTACGGGCGGCACGATCGATAAGCTGGAGTCGATCCCAGGCTTCCAGGCGAGCATTGACGAAAGCCGGGCTCTCGAGCTCGCGCGCGCCAATGGGCTGGTGATCATGGCCCAGACAGACAACCTGACGCCCGCAGACAAGAAACTGTACGCCCTGCGCGATGTCACCGGCACCGTCGACGCCATCCCCCTGATCGCGGCCAGCATCATGAGCAAGAAAATCGCCGCGGGCGCCGGAGCGATCGTCCTGGATGTCAAGTGCGGCTCCGGCGCGTTCATGAAAGATTTGGCTTCGGCACGCCAATTGGCTAAGACCATGGTCCGGATCGGGCAGCACACCGGCCGGACCGTCACCGCGGTCATCTCCGGCATGGACCAGCCGCTGGGGCTTCAGATCGGCAACGTTCTGGAGGTTATGGAAGCCATCCAGGTGCTCAAGGGCCGACAGGGCGGCGACCTGCTCGAGGTCTGCCTGGCCCTTGGCTCCGAGATGCTCGTGGCCGGCGGCGGCGCAGCCGATCAACCCGAAGCGCGCGCCCGGCTAATCCAGGCGTTGTCCGACGGATCCGGCCTTGGCAAGCTGCGGGCCTTGATTGAAGGCCAGATGGGCGACAGTGGCGTCATCGACGACCCGCTCCGTTTGCCGCAGCCGTCCTGCCGGCGGACCTGGGCGGCGCCGCGCGGCGGTTACCTGAACGCCATGAACACCGCAGGTCTCGGTCACCTCTTTGTTGCCTTGGGCGGCGGCCGCTTGCGCAAAACCGATGCGATCGATGTCACCGCCGGCTTGACCATGCAGGCCCGGCTGGGTCAGAAGCTGTCCGCCGGACAGCCGCTTGTCTCGCTCCAGGGCCGGGATCCAGTAAAGCTTGACCAGGCCTTCGAGGCCCTGGACGCCCTGTTCACGATCGAGTCTGAACCCGGATCTGTCCGGCCCCTGATCCTTGATGTCATCCGTTAACGCGAAGGAGACCGCCATGAAACGTGTAACCATCATCGTGCTTGACAGCGTCGGCTGCGGCGCTGCGCCGGATTCGCACCTGTACGGCGACGAAGGCAGCAACACCTTGTCCCATGTCGCGGCAGCCGTCCCCGAGATGCGACTGCCCAATCTTGCTGGGCTGGGCCTTGGCCTGATCGAGCAGGTCAGCGGCATCGAACGGGCAGAACGGCCCGGGGCCTGGTACGGCCGCATGCAGGAGCAGTCGGCCGGCAAAGATACGACAACCGGGCACTGGGAGCTGGCGGGACTTAGCCTGGAAAAGCCCTTCCCTGTCTATCCGGACGGATTTCCGCAAGTCATCGTGAGCCGGCTCGAAGCGGCTTTCGGCCGGCAGATCCTGGGCAACATCCCAGCGTCGGGGACAGAGATCATCCAGCGTTTGGGCGACGAGCATGTCCGGACCGGCTCCCCGATCGTCTACACGTCCGCAGACAGCGTGCTGCAGATCGCCTGCCACGAAGCGGTTGTCCCACTCGAAACGCTTTACCGCTTCTGTGAGCAATCGCGTGCCATCATGGGCGGCGAACATGCCGTCGGGCGGATCATCGCCAGGCCGTTTGCCGGAACCTCCGGCGATTACCGCCGCACCGCCAACCGGCACGACTACGCGCTTGAGCCGTTCGGCAAGACCGTGCTGGACATGGCCAGTTCGGCCGGCTATACCGTCGCCGGCATCGGCAAGATCCACGATATTTACGCCGGGCGCGGCCTGACGCGTCATGTCCGGACCACCAGCAACCAGGACGGGATCGGCAAAACGCTCCGCTGGCTGGGCGAATCCTTCGAGGGTATATTAATGGTCAACCTGGTCGATTTCGATGCACTCTACGGCCACCGCAACAATCCCGAGGGTTATGCTGCTGCCCTGATGGCATTTGACAGCCGCCTGCCCGAACTGATCGCCGCGCTCTCCCCGGGCGAACTGCTGCTGATCACGGCAGACCATGGCTGCGACCCGACCTGGCCCGGAACGGACCACACGCGTGAGTATGTCCCGCTGCTCGCTTACCAGCCAGGTATGGATCAGGGCCGGCCGCTCGGCACACGCTCGTGTTTTTGTGACCTGGCTGCGACGGTTGCGGATTACCTGTCCCTGCCAGAACGGCCTGAAGGAACCAGTTTCTGGCCCCAAATGGCCTCTGACGGCCTGGCCTGAACGATGCAAGGGAGGGACTGCTCATCAATAAGCAGTCCCTAAGCGGCATTCTTCCATGTTATAATGGTATCAAGACAGGCTGGCAGGGCTAGCCATAAATCAGACGGAGGTGAATCACGTGACCGAGACCCGCTATTTTTGCCCGCTATTGAAAAAGGACATTGACGCGTCATTTTGCCGGGACATCACCTATGCCGCCGAAGGCCGGATCAGCCAGGCCGTCATCCCCGAAATCAGCAACTGGGAGTACGCCAAGGACGTCTGTGCCGATTGTGTCAACGCGTACTGGAATAAGAACAACATGCCTACCCCCACGATCAAGGAAACCTGATCCGCAATGCGATAGCCAAAGCCGCCCAAAGCCCCGGATATCATCTCGCCGGGGCTTTTTTCTTAACCCGCGGCAAAATTTCGCAGATATGCAAATTTGATAAACAATTATTGTTAATCAATATATTTTTATTGACTTTCGGGTCATAGCGCGGTATAACTGGAGCGACGGGCCACCTTGTGGTCCGAACACGAAAACCGCGAGGTGGTCTGATGCTGCGCGATGTGACGTGCCGGCTGTCCGGTATTCTATGCCTGGTCATTGACCTTATCCTGATCCTGAACGTGCTGGCGCTGCTTCTGCTGCCGTTTTTACTCAACATGCTCTACGAGCAGCCGGAGCTTTTCGGACCCATATCCCCGCGGGCTGGCGAAGAAAATCCGGCTGGTCTTGTTTCCCATGATTATCCCGCGGATGTTCCGCCTGACAGCTACCCGTTCTACCTGGTCTTCCTTTATGCCTGCGGCTTCGGCACCGCCTGGATCTTGTTTGAAGGGCGCCGCATCTTGAAGCGGGTCGCGCAAGGGGACCCGTTTCATGCCAGGCAAAGCCGGTCGTTTCAGCATATCGCCATGGCGCTCGGGCTGCTGACCACCGCGTTTGCCGTCAAGATTTTCACCTACAACACGTTTCTCACGCTATTCTGCGCAGCAGTCTTTTTCATCATGGTTTTCGTCGCCCTGCTGCTGGCGGACTTGTTCCGCCAGGCATATCTGGTCAAAACCGAAAATGAACTGACTATCTGACGCGGAGGTGCCCATGCCGATTGTTGTTACCCTCGATGTCATGATGGCCAGGCGGAAGATCGGCCTGGCCCAGCTGGCGGATGCTGTCGGCCTGACCCAGGCCAACCTGTCCATCTTGAAAAACGGCCATGCCCGCGCCATCCGCTTCTCTACCCTGGAACGCTTATGCCAGGTCCTGGACTGCCAGCCGGCCGACCTGCTTGCCTGCGAAACACAACGAAAAGAGGATCTCACCCATGGATGATCGCACCCTGACCGGCAGCCCTGCCGACCGTTTCCCGCTTACCTGGCTGCATGCCCTGTCCGTCCCGGTTTTTGCCTGGCTCGCCGTTCGGCTCTTTTTGTGGGGCGGCTGGGGTGCCGGCTTTGCCCTGCTCGTTCTGCTGACACAAGTCATGGTCTTTATCTGGTATCTGCTGCCGCGCGGCTCAGACCGGCCTGAGCGGTCGAAACTGACGCGCGCCCGCGTCGGGCTGCTGGCTGTGCTGACCGCTTGCATCGTCGGCCTGGCCGGCTGTTTTGCCATCTGGTCCAGCCTGCCCCTCAGGGTGATCAACTTCCTCGTCCTGGCGGTCCTGCTGCTGGTCCAGTTCATGCTGCTTTACCGTCTGTCCCGTCAAGACTGGGACCATCCGCTGTTCTGGCTGGAGGCTGCACTCGCGCCGCTTGTCCGGCCGCTGATCGGCCTGGGCGATCTCAGGCACCTGAAACGGCTGGTTCGCCCGGATAGCGCGCAAGCGCCGAACCGGGGACGCCCGGCCATCCGACAGGCGATCGCGGTCGCGGCCGGTGTCCTTATCGCCCTTCCCCTTTTGTTGCTGCTGGGAAGCCTGCTGGCATCGGCTGACGCCGTGTTCGCGGACAAAATAGGCGGGTTGACCGCCTGGCTGCAGCGCTTCTCCTTCACCCTGCTCGCCCGCCAGCTGCTGACAGCCTTGTTCCTGGCGCCGTTCATTTTCAGTTTTTTGGAAAGCGGTCGCCGGCAGCGCCAAGTTTTGCCGGTGTCGGAAAATCCGCAGGCCGGTTTCAAGGCCACGCCTGGCCGGTTGGCGTTCGCCCGCACGATCCTGACCACGGTCCTGGTTTTTGTTAACGGCTTATACGCCTTCTTCGCCGTCATCCAGTACCAGTACCTGAGCGGTGCCCTCTATGACATCCTGCCCGATCACCTGACCTATGCCGAATACGCGCGCAGCGGTTTCTTCGAGCTTCTGGCCATAAGCCTCGTGAATTTGCTTCTGATCTACCTGGCCGCCCGCGCATCCAGATCGCAGGTCAAGGCCGGATGGGTGCTGCGGATCCTGGAATTGCTGCTGATCCTGTTCAGCCTTGTGCAGTGGGTGTCGGCGATCAGCCGGATGCGGCTTTATGTCGACGCGTACGGGCTGACCCGCCTGCGCTTCCTCTCCACGGCTTTCATGGGGCTGATCCTGGTCTGGTATATCCTTTTTGTCGCGCAGATTTTCATGCGCCGCCTGCCGCTGTTCAAGTCGATGGCCATCGCGGCCGTTTTTGCCTTGCTCGCGCTAAACATCATTAATCCTGACCTTCAGATTGCCCGTTATAACGTGGCGCACAGGGAGCAGATCACGCTGGATCGCGGCTACCTGTTCGACTTGTCAGACGATGCGGTCATCGGTTACCTGCCGCTACTGGACGAAAACGATCCGAATCTTAACCGGGATCTACGTCGGCACCTGGAAGAAAAGCTCGAAAGGCTGCATGCGATGCACTGGCAGGAAATGAGCTATCAGCAGTGGCAGCTGCGCCGCGAACTGGCATCTGCCCTAAAAACCGGTCAGGGCCGGTCTGCCGGGTAATAGCACCAATAGACACCGTAGGCTTCCGTGTAGACATCCATCTTGCTGAACGCGCCGCCGGCAGCCACGTTTTTCTCGTAGTTTGCCGGCGTGATGAAGGCGATCACGTATTGCGGCAGGTTTCTGACGCCGTTGTAATACGCGTCGCGGGTCGCCTCGTAGACCGCATCGTTGTAATACGGTTTCCGCGTTGAGGTGTATGTGCTGAAATGGCCCGGATAGCTGATCACATCCATGACATTATCCGGGAAATGCCGGTGGTCGACCTGGTTCATGATCACGGTCGCAACGGCCAGGTAGCTGTCATAGCCGTAGGCCGCGTGCCCTTCCAGGGCGACGATGCGCGCCATCTCCAAAAACTCGGCATTCTCTTCCGGTTCGGGTTCCGGCGTCGGCGATGCGGTTGGTGCCGGGCTCGGCTCGCCGCCGGACGTCGGTTCTGCTGTCGGGACAGGCGGGTTGCTCGGTTCCGGTGTCGGTTCAGCCGAACGGGTTGGTTTCGGTGTCGGTTCGGCCGAAGGGGTTGGTTTCGGTGTCGGAGGGGCGGTTGGCGCCGGTGTGGCCGGTGCCCGCACAAAGGATGAAGAAATCAGCCGGGTCAGGACGAATCCGACCGTACCGTCTGCCGTTTTTACCCGTGACCAGTATGTTCCGGTTCCGGTCCGTGTCAGGATATCGCCCATCGTCAGCTTGGCCAGTATTTTGCTCTCGGTATTCGGTTCCTGGCGCAGGTTGGCGGTATAAGCCTTAACATAGAAGCGGGTCTGGTCAGGCGTGAAGGACGCAACCGGCAGCGGTTCTTGGAAAATGCCGTTCTCGTCGACTTGCGGCTGATCCGTCGGTTCAGGGTCCGGTTTCGTGTTGATCGGGTAGATTTTTTCGCTGGTGACGAGCTCGGTCAAGATGAAACCGGTCTTCCCGTCACCCAGGTCGAGCCGGGACCAGCAGATCCCGTATCCGGTTCGTTGGAAATGGTCGCCCATGACGGCGGTTTGGATGATCTCGGCATCCGTGCCGGGTGCCGAGCGGATATTTGCCTTGAACGCCTTGACGTAATATACGGTCTGGTCGGCGGTGAAATCGTCGGCAGACAGCGGTTCCTGGCAGATGCCCTGCGCGTCCGTCATCGGTGTTATGGAAACCTGCGGCAACGTCGGGGTTGGCCGTGCCGGCGTCGGGGTTGCCGGCACGGGTGATGGTGTTGCCGGGACAGGTGTGGACGGCGGTGTCGGCTGCGTTGCAACCGGGGAAGGACTTGGGCTGGCTGGTGCGGCTGACACACCCAGGGTTGTGTCAGCAGGCTCGACCAGTCTTTGCGTTTCAGCCAAACTGCGCCAGCCCCATGTCGCTACGGTTGCGGCTACGAGCAGGGCTGCTACGCCAAGCAGGATCCAGTCTGACTTTCTTCTTTTCTTCATGACGTTCCTTATCTTGTGTTGCCTGTGCGGGTATACCTTTCTGGATTATACCATAGTCCCGAGTATGGTGAAATTGACAAGTCGGGCTATTGGACCCTATGATGGCAGTAGCCTATCCAACGACTGGGAGGAACCTGTTATGCAGCTCGACACGCCCTGCCTCGTTATTGACGCCGACCGCCTGGAAAACAATATTCGCGGCATGGCTGATCTGGCACGCCGCCATCATGTTGCGCTCAGACCGCACATCAAGACGCACAAATCGGTCGAAATCGCCCGCATGCAGCTGGCGGCCGGCGCTTGCGGGATCACGGTCGCCAAGGTCTCTGAAGCGGAAATCATGGTTGATGCCGGCATCGACGACATTTTCATCGCCTATCCGGTGATCGGGCCGATCAAGCTGGAGCGGCTGACCCGGCTGGCGCCGCGCTGCCGCCGCCTGATCGTCGGGATCGACAGCCTGGCCGGCGCGAAAGCGCTGGACGGGGCAGCCCGCGCGTCCGGCCTGAAGCTTGAGGTGCGTCTGGAGGTGGATATCGGGTTCGCCCGTACCGGCATCGCCGGGGACGGCGCCCTTGACCTCGCCCGGGCCGTCAGTCGGATGAGCGGGCTGGACCTGACCGGGATCTTCGCCTTCAAGGCCATGACACTGGCCGGAAAGCCGACGCTGGATCTCCAGGCAGCCGGCGAAGAGGAAGGCCGCCTGACGGTTGCGCTGGCCGACCAGATCCGGGCCGACGGCATCCCGCTTGCCGATGTCAGCGCCGGTTCGACGCCGACAGCCGCAGTCATCGCCGCCCAGCCGGGCATCACGGAGATCCGCCCGGGCACCTATGTCTTCAACGACATGGCCACCGTCGGCAGCGGCTCCTGCCAGCTCGCGGACTGCGCCGCCGGCGTGCTGGTGACGGTGGTAAGCAGCAACGGGCAGGACCGCCTGGTCGTCGACGGCGGCAGCAAGACCTTTTCCACGGACAGCCAGCCAGGTACGCCGCCGCTCTGTCTGGAAGGATTCGGCCGGATTCTGGAAGACGGGCAGCTGGTCTTCAACCGCATGACGGAAGAGCACGGCATGATGCTCGTCAAACCGGGCGCCAAAGACCACCAGGTCGGCGACCAGCTGCTGGTTATTCCCAACCATATCTGCACGACAGTCAACTTGCATCCGCAGGCCGTGCTGATCCGGAACCGCAGCGAGATCGTACGCCGGATCAAAATCGACGCCCGCGGCTGCGTCACCTGACCGGAACGCGTTATAGCCCGCGCTCCCGCAGCCGGATTTCATGCGGGGTCAAACCTGTGAAATGCTTGAAAACGCGGCGGAAATAGGCCGGCGAACTGAAGTTGAGCGTCTGGCTGATCCATTCGATGCCGGCCTGGCTTCCGGCCAGAAGCTCGATGGCCTGGCGGATCCTGGCCCGGTTCCGGTATGTGACCGGCGAACAGCCCGTGACCTTTTTAAAAGCCGGGTAAAAACCCGATTCGCTCATGCCGCAATATCGGGCTAGCTGGGGAACCGAAAAATCCAGCGCCGGATTCATGTCCAACGCGTGCACCGCCCGCTGCACCGGGCTGCTGTCCGGATCCTGGTTCTCGTAACGCAGTTGCGGCGACAGCTGTGCGAAGAGCTGGTAGAACAAGCCAAGCGCCGTTCCCGGATTGCCGTCATCGCTGTGAAAAGCCGCGTGCAGCTGCGTGAAGAGCGCAGGGATGGTATCGCCTGAGCCGCTGATCTTCTGCAGGCAGGTGCGGCCCAGGGCCGCACCTGCTTCAGACGCCAGCCTGGGGCGGGCATAGGTGAAGCGAAGCGAATAGAACGAAATCTGAGGCGACCCCTTCCAAGTCGAGGTGTACGCCATATCCTGGGGGATGTAGATCAAATCGCCCGGTCCAGCTGTGAAGCGGTCCTTGGCTGAAACAATATCGACCGTGCCTTGCACCAGCAGGCCGATGCTTTCATTCGGGTTGCCCAATGCCGGCCGGTGCGTGTGGTGACGGAGAAAATGGACAATCTCGATCGTCAGCGAATCGATGAAGACAGGCCTGCTCCTGAACCATTCCTGCAACATGCTAACAGACTCCTTTGGAGAATAGTACCCCTATCCGGCAGTATACTGCCTTATCCCCGGTCAGGCAAATCATTATAATAAGGATATCCAACATGGGGGTGATGATCATGCAAAACAGGCAGATCTTGTTTACCAGGCCCAATCAGGCTGAGCTGGTCAGCCGGGAGATACCCGGCCAGCTGGGACCGGGCGAGGTGCTGGTTCGAACCTGCTACACGGCGGTCAGCGCGGGGACGGAGCGTGCCAACCTGATCGGCGAGCGCCATGTCAACGGGGGCCGGATCCAGGACGAGGTTGTCTTCCCGCGCGCCTTGGGCTACAGCGGAACCGGTATCGTCGAAAAGGTCGGCGACGGTGTCACCAACATCAAGCCCGGCCAACGGGTCGTCATTTATTTCGGCCAGCACAAGCAGTTCAACATCGTTCCGGCCGCCAATGCCTTCCCGATCGAGGACGATCGCGTCGGTCTGGACGAGGCCGCCTTGGCCGTGATCGCCTGTTTTCCCCTGCTCGGCATTCGCAAGACGCGATTGGAAATCGGCGAAGCGGCCCTGGTTGTCGGCCTCGGCATCCTGGGCCAGCTGTCGGTCTCGTTTTGCAAAACGGGCGGTGCCGTTCCGGTGATCGCGGCAGACCCCAATCCTGCCCGCCGGGCCCTGGCCCTGGAAATGGGCGCGGACGTCGCGCTGGATCCGACCGCAGACGATTATGCCGAAACCGTCAAGCAGATAACCGGCGGCAAGGGCGTTCCGGTCGCGATCGAAGTGACCGGGGTGTACGCGGCCCTGGTTCAGACGCTCGGCTGCATGGCGCGCTTTGGCCGGGTATCCTTGTTGGGCTGCTCGCGCAACCCGGACCAGGCATTGGATTTCTACCATCTCGTTCATTTCCCCGGGGTCAGCCTGATCGGGGCCAACAATTTCGCCCGGCCGCAATTTGAATCCAGTCCGGGCAACTGGACCGCCAAGGACGACTGCGACGCTATTTTGCGCTTGATGGGCAGCGGACGGCTGTCCGCCAGGCGCCTGATCGCCGAAATCCATTCGCCGGAAGCGGCGCCTGACGTCTACCACCGGCTTGCCTATGATGATGCCAATTTCCCGATCGGCGTCCTGTTCGACTGGTCTGTGCTGACCTGAACACATCGCATCGGCAACAAGAAAGGAAACGAAAAATGAAAGCAATTCTGATTGGTACCCAAAAACAATTAACCTGGACGGATGTCCCCGATCCGGTCATGCAAGACGACGAGGTTCTGATCGAGATCCACGCGGCCGCCCTGAACCGGGCGGACCTCATGCAGCGGGCCGGTCAGTACCCGCCTCCGCCCGGCTGTCCGGAATGGATGGGGCTGGAAGTATCGGGGATCATCCGGGCGGTCGGCCCGATCGCCGCGCAAAAGAGCACCTGGAAGACCGGTGACGCGGTTTGCGCCCTGCTGGGCGGCGGCGGATACGCCGAAGCGGTGGCGGTGCGCTACGACATGCTGATGCCGATTCCGGACGGGATTTCCCTGATCGAGGCGGCGGCCCTGCCGGAAGCGTTTGCCACGGCTTATTTGAACCTGTTTATCGAGGGCCAGGCGAAGCCGGGTGAAACCCTCCTGATGCATGCCGGTGCCAGCGGCCTGGCCAGCGTGGTCATCCCGATGGCCAAAAGCTTCGGGCTGCGCGTGATCACCAGCGTCCTGTCCGCCGAAAAAGTGCGCTCGATCGCACACCTCCATGCGGATGTCATCATCGACAGCTCCTGCCAGCAGACGGCCGACGTGCTGCGCGAGCAATCCGAGCTTGGGTTTCCCGTCGACCTGGCCATCGATTGCCTGGGCAGCGCATCGATGGGCGAATGTCTGCCCCACCTGGCGCGCGGCGCGCGCTGGATCATGATCGCGACACTGGCCGGCGACCTGACCGAGATCAACCTGAGAACCATCTACACCCGCGGCATCCGCCTGATCGGCAGCACGCTGCGCAGCCGTCCGCCTGAAGTCAAGGCCCAGATCCTGGCCGGCCTCGTTGAAAAGGTTTGGCCGAAAGTTGCTGCCGGCGACGTTCGTCCGACCATATACCGCACGCTCCCGATTCAGCAGGCCGAAGAAGCCCATGCCATCTTGGAGCGAGGTGAAAATGTCGGCAAGGTCATCCTGACTGTGCGCTGAAGAACCGGGATAACGTCAGGTGCCGCCCGCCCCCAGCCCGCGCTGGAGGAAATCGAACAGCATGTCCAGCCGCTCTTCGATCTGCTCCGGTGTCGGGTCTTCCTCCCTGCCGATCAGGATCTCGTCGTAGTGCATCATGGTGAATCCGATCAGGCGGACAACAAACGATGGCGAGTAGCGGTCCGCCAGATTGAGATTGGCGATGCCGGTCGCGATGATTTGCTGGAAGGCGGACTGCAGATCCGGCAAAAACCGCTCGGCGAACATCTCTTTGACCGGGCCGGTCTCCCTGGCGAAGCGCAGGCCGAAACGGTACAGCTCAGGGTTGTCATGCATGAACCGTGTCCCGGCCCGGGCCTGTTCCTTGAGCAGAGCGAAGATGTTGGTCTCCCCGGCATCGAGCAGTTTCTGCATCTGGGCAAAATAGGTTTTCTTGATCTGGACCAGGTCGTCCACGATCGCCATGTACAGGGCCATCTTATCGGCAAAATAATGGTAGAGGGTGCCCTTTGACGTATCGGACATCTTGATGATGCGGTTGATCGAGGCCGCGTCGTAGCTGTTTTCGGCAAATTCCCGGATGGCCGCTTCGAGGATGGCTTCCCGCTTGGTCACGCCTTATTCCTCGTCTTCGTGTTGATCGGCCAGTTTTTTCTGCTTGCGCTTTTGCAATATCAGGTTCCACACCTTAAGCTTCAAGACCCCGATGGCTGCAACCGCAGCGACGATTAAGACCCACCAATACCATTCCATCTTTCTTACCTCCAGAATATTTTTTTATTGGGCCTGCAGCCCTTTTTGGATCCTGGGCGCGAGAATCGCAAAGACAATCGCGCACAAAAGAGCGATCACGCCGACGAAAAGCAAAAGCTGCGCCCAGTTGCCGTCCTGGGACAAGATCATCTCATTGGCCCGGTACGCCCAGTAAAACGGCGACCAATAGAGGAAAGGATGCCATTTCTCAGCCAGCAGCTCGTAGCCGACGATCGATCCAGCCAGCGGCAGGAACATCAGCTTGACGGACCCGGCCGCCTCCATGACATCGTCGCCGTTGATGCCCTGGATGAAGCCGATCATGATGCTGAGGAGGGTGATGGCCAGGATAACCGGCAGCATCTGGAGCAGGTTGACCTGTCCGAACCCGGTTACCATGAGGCCGATCAGGGACATCAGCACGGCGAACACGGCGCCGGTCAGGCTCTTGCCCAGGATGAACACCAGCCGCGAGACCGGTGTCACGTGGATGGCGCTGATCGTCTTGTCGGTCTTTTCCTCGATGATGTTGAGGGCGATCAGCATACCGGCCAGGACGGAGATGAACAGCAGCAGGGCGTTGACCATGATCTGCTTGAGCGGGGGGATCGTCCGGCCAAAACTTTCCAGCTCGGTCTGATCCGAGCCGGTCGGGGCGCCGGCATCGTACAGGACCGCAATCAGCTTGACCAGCTCGACCGATTCCTCCGGCTCGTTGCCCTGGGCCAGGACGAGCAAGCCGGAGCCGTCGCGCACCACACCCAGCAGGCTGTCACGCTGCATGACACGGTCTGCGACCGCCTGACGGTCCGCGAGCAACGTCAGGTGGGCAAAACGGTCAAAATAGGCCGCCCGCTCCGGGTCCTCGCCTGCGACCATCGCCACGTTGACGGTCGTATCGTTGATGCCGGGCGTGATCAGGTTGATGCCAAAGGCAAAAACCAGGGGGAACAGCAAAACTAACAGCGTGATAAAATCGCGGGTGCCAACCTTCATGTCGCGGGCGAAAATCGCCCAGAGCCGCTTGAACACGGCAGTCACCTCCTTTGTAAAAACGTTCATGACACACTCAGGGTGCGCCGGTAGCGGTGGTCGGCCAGGACGAACAAGGCGCAGCCGGCCGCGAGCAGCCCGGCGGAAACCAGCAGGACGACACCGGTCTTCCCGTTCTCAACCAGGATCTCGCGGAAAGACCAGATGACCAGATCCGAAGGGATGATCCGGATCCACCAGGGATTCCAACCCGGAGAATAATAGGCGATGACGGGCAGCATCAGCAGGATCAGGACCACGAACACCGTGCCGAACGCCTTGGTGATGTCTGCGTAGAAGCTGGCGATCAGAAGGCCGAGCACCGAGGCAAAGAACCCGCTGACCAGTAGGAGCAGCAGGACCAGGCCGTAGTTGATCTGGAATCCAAACACAGGCACGGTCACGATCAGGCCGGACACGGTCGCCGTCAGCAGCACAACCAGGATCTTGCTGAGCATGTAGCGGGCCACCGAGGAGGCCGTCACCGCATAGGCGTTGATCACGCCTTCCTTCTTGTCCAGGAAGATGTAGGCCGCCATGATGAACATGCCCATGAAACTGCTGTTGAAGGCAATCAGGGTCGGGATGACATTCTCCCGGTCATTCAGCAGCACCTGGTCTGGAGCCAGCTGCTCGACCGTCATGCCGGCAATTTTTTCGGCCATCCCGGCCAGGCTGGCTGCGGGAATGACGGACAGCAGGTTTTGCAGACGCTGCGATTCATAACCCTGCAGGTAATAAGTGTAATGCAGCTGGCCGGCAGCGTCCAGCGACAGGACCATGCCGATATCCCTTTTTGTGTCGGCCAGATCGCGCACCGCCTCGGCGCTGTTCACCAGATAGACGCGCGCCGTCTCGGTTTCAAACAGCCTGGCATCGAAACGGTCGTCACCGGATTCCAAAACCGTCTCCTCCCACCGGCCGTCCAGGTCTTCAGCGAGCAGGTCGGCCGTCAGCGAATCGGCAGCCGGCTGGGGCAGGTCGAGGTAAAGGACCTGTGTCTGGACGACGCGGATCTGCTCGGGGATCGCGAACAGCACGACGGCCAGCAACACGACGGCGAACAGGATTTCGATGTAGAAATAAAAGCTGCGCGTCGCCAGGGTGAGTTCCTTGACAAAGCTGCTCAGCAGTTTCATTCAAGTCAGCCCCCTTCCGGTCACCGTGATGAAGATCTCCTCCAGCGTCGCTTCCTTGGTATGCATGGTCACGATCTCACACGTGCCGAGGATGGCCTGCAGGCGCGCCTTGTCCTGATCCTGGATGGTCGACAAGGTCTCGCTGTGCAAAACACCATCCGCCAGAAATTCGACCGTGACCACTTTTTCACCGTACTGCAGCTTCAGGTTCTTGGGCGAATCGATCAGCTTGATCTCGCCGTCGACGATAAAGGCCACCCGGTCGCAGAGTTCGTCGGCAATATACATGTTGTGGGTCGTCAGGAAGACCGTCGTCCCCTTGTCGTTCTGCTCCTTGATGATGTCCTTGATGTTGGCTGCGATCGCCGGATCCAGTCCCGTGGTCGGCTCGTCCAGGAACCACAGCTCCGGGTTGTTGATCATCGAGCGGGCAAAGGTCAGCCGGTGCTTCATGCCCTTGGAAAAGGTGCCGACCTTGAGGTTCTCCTTGCCGCCCAGACCTACCAGGCGGATCAGCTCCAGCGGGTCGCGCGTCGTAACATCGAACAGCTGGCGGTAGAACGCCAGGTTTTCGCGAGCCGTCAGCTTGCTGTAGACGTTCGACTGCTCAAAGGAAACCCCGATGCGGTTGAACATCTCGTTTTTCATGCTTTTAACCGGGTAGCCGGCGACGGTGACATCGCCCTTCTGCAGCTTGAGCAGACCAGTCAGGATGCCCTGGGTCGTCGATTTTCCGGCGCCGGAAGGGCCGAGAAAGCCGAAAACTTCGCCCTTGGGCACCTCGAAACTGACATCCTTGACGGCGTATCGTTCGTCCTGGGTATAGGAGTGATAGAGCCTGGAAACGTGGATCATGGTTTTGTCCCCCATTGCGATGGCAACGTGTGAGCGGATGAATCAACAAATAGACCATGCGGTCTAGACCACATGGTCTATTTTATCGGCCCAATCAGCTCCTGTCAAGAGGTGCCGTTAGCCGGCGATAAAACGACGCAGATTCAATTCAGTCAGCGCGCGCCAGGCATCGGACGACGAGGCGAAACCGGGTTGTATCCCATCCTGCCAGAACTGCTTGAGCAGACGGCGATCCAGAGCGAGCCAATCTGCGGCCCACTGCGGCTCATAGGTGTCAGCCAGGCCGTCTGTGCCAAAGAGGATGTGGTCAAGCAGCGGATAGCCGATTCCAAGCAGCTTGCGGTACAGCTCTTCGCGATAGAGCTTGGGCGTCCCCGGTGTCAGGTCGATGAACATCTCGGCACAGTCTTGGGGGGCTTGGCGCCGGGCTTGCAAAAACTTGCCGAAAACGGCCAGACATTCGTCGATCCAGGGCCAGGACGCGTGGGCCAAGGCAAAGCGCAGCTGCGGGATGTGGAGCAGGGCCTCGAATCCGGCTGGCCGGTTATAGCGCGATGAATCCTGCCCGTCCCAGAGGATACCGGAATGAAACAGCAAGGGACGGCCGGACGCAGCGATTCGCCGGGCCGTGTCCAGAACGGCAGGATGGCCGGGCTCCGCCTGGCTGCAGATGATCTTAAAGCCGGCAATGCCCGCCTTGACTGCGGCGGCGACCTGGTCGGCCGCCGTCATCTCAAGCGGGTCAATCCAGAAAAACGGGAACCAGTCCGGCCGGCCGTCACACCAAGCCAGCACCCGATCCAGGCGGTCCTGGGCGTCGGACAAGCCGGGCTTTTCCCGCGTAAAACAAGCCGGCGGCGCCGAAATCAGGACACCGCCGGTCAAGCCCAGCTGCGAAAACAACGGTTCCAGGCTGTCCGGCTGCGGCGGATTCATGTTCATGATGTGAATATGGCTGTCAAGCATGGCGACCTCCCCGGCGCTGTGCGCCAATCGAGATGATTGATCGGGTTCTCTTTCCATGATAAACGCCTGGCATCAAGATGCAACCGCCAACCAGCCCGTTCATGGATCGCTTTATCGATCCGGTGCTGGACACGCGGGCATCAGAAGGCTGTCCAAAGCGTCCCGGATGCAGTCGTCCGGCTGCCGCTTTAGCAAGGTACGCTGATTCGCGGCCGGGTCATTTTGCCAGGTGCTGGCACCGTCCGGTGCGACAACCATCCGGCCTGGATCAGACAGGGCAAATAGCGGCCCAGGCCCCATGACGGCGGCCCAAACGGCGGTTAAGTCCCAGCTCATGCGTCCCTTCGGGCTGTGCAGCCGATAGGCGTCGACGATCGGGCTTCGCCCCGCATGGCCGCTCCAATTGCCTCCGGTCAGGATGGTCGCGCCAACTTCGAAGGTCGAAAACCAGATTTCTGTCGGCCAGTCCCGGCAGACATGAGCTGCGGCGCGCGGATCCATCTGGAAATTCCACTCGGGGCCTGCCCAGCCGCCGCCCATGACAACCAGGCGCTTGACCTTATCACGAACCAGTTGACGGCCATCCAGCGGTGATGTGCGGTCGCCTTTCGTGTCCAGCAGCCGGGACAGGTTGACCAAAGGCCCGATCGCGCAAAGAACAAAATCGCTGCCTGCAGCCAGAACCTGGCGCAGCACCGCGAGCGCGCCGGGCACCCGCAGACCGTCAGGATAACGGTTGGGGTAATGTGCGGCGATATACCGGTTGTAACGTTCATAGGCCGGTCCGGTTAAAAAGCCGGCGGTCTCCAGCGTCCCGACAGGAATGTCACCGCGGCCAGACCAGCGGTTGATCGCGTCCACACAGCCGGCGCCGTATGGACTTGAGGTGCAATGGGTCACGGCTTCGATCCGGCAATGGCCGCGTGTTTGCAGCGCGTGGGCCACGGCCAGGGCGCCGGCGTCGTCGCAGTCCGGACCAATATCGGTGTCAATGACCAGCTTGACTGGCTCCATCTACGTTCCCTTTCCGCCGTGTCCTCAAATCATCCGCGCAGATCCCAGGCCGCCTGCAGCAGGGCGTAATACTGTTCCTTCGGCATGTACTCCGGCACGCTGTTGCCGGTGCCAAGCGCGTAGCCGCCCTTCTTATCGCTAAGCAGCATCGCCCGGCAGCGCGCGTACACCTCCTGGCGCGTCCGGCGGCACATGAAATCGACATCGATACCGCCCAGGACCGCGATCCGGCCGCCATATTGCTCATAAAAGGATTCGACAGGCTGTATCATGTCCTGGAAGGAATGCTTGCCGTCAAATTGCATATCTTCGATCACATCCTCCATGACCTCGCTTAGGTTGCCGCAGGAGTGCAGGATAACCGGTTTTCCGGCCGCATGGATGGATCTTACGATTTTGCGGTACCAGGGAAAGACATACCGGCGCAAGTGCTGCGGATTCAAACGTGTCTGCTGGTTGAAGCCCCAGTCATCGTTGATCAGGCAGGCGCCGACGCTGTCATGGCGCACCGTTTCCAGGTGATAGGCCATGATCCGTTCGCCCACCGCGTTGAAAACATCTTTGACAAGTGCCGGGTCGTCGAAGAGCAGCAGACACAGGTTGTCATAGCCCAGTAAGTTGATCGTGCCGCCGAGGATGCTGACTGGCTGCGGCACGACGAATTTCATGCCGGCCGGCAGGAACCCAGACAAGCGGTCAAGCAAGTCGTAGCGCGCCTTGCCGGGATCCGGCCAGGAATAAGCCTCAAACGAGGTACGGTCGCGGATCAGGAACCCTTCGTTAAGGGAAACGGAGGCGCCATGCCCACGTTCACCCAATGGGAACGTGAACCCCGGCAATGTCAGCGTCGTGTAGTCATACCCGGCCAGCCTGAAAGCGTCGATCAGTTTTTTCCAGGGTGCAAGTTCATCGGAGGCTCCGTATGGCATGCCGCAGGTCAGGTCGTCGTAGACGGTCTGGTTCATGTAATATTCGAACAAAGTCGGCCGATCTGGCCTCTGCCGCTCGAGAACTTGGAGCAGGTTGCGAAAGTCGGGTTGGAACGACATAACTCCGATCTCCTTATCTTTCTGCGCAGGTGCACCTGCCCCCAGTATAGCGCTGTGTTGGTGCCGGCACAAATGGATCTATCGGTCACGTTGGAACTTGTGGCATGCCAAATCGTCTAAGAGGCTATGAACCTATTTTGTGACCGTTCGGCAGATCCGGAGGGAGTGCCTTATGAAAAATAAACGACGTCATGGGAAGAACCCGCGATCAAGAGTCGCCAGCCTTTATCTTCTATCCCTGGTATTGGTCCTCGTAGCCGCCGGCTGCGCCGGTTCAAATCCAGTCACCACAGCCAGGCTCGACGAGCCATTTACCATTGGCATCGGCCAAAGCGCCTCGATAGCTGACGAAGAGATGGTCATCACGTTCGTCAAGGTGATCGGCGACAGCCGCTGTCCCAAGGATGCGGTCTGCATCTGGTCTGGTGTTTGCAGCTTCGAGGTCAGCATAACCTACCGCGGTAAAGATTACCCGCTGGCATTAAAGCAACCCGGCCTGACGGATCAGGCCGAAGATATGTTTTTTGACTATGATTTGACCTTTCGCATCGATCCCTACCCCAGCGCCAGCGTGCCGGTCGACCCGGAGGATTACCAGCTGACTATGACGATCAGCAAATCATAGCCGAGCGCTACAGATTTAGGATAAAACCGTCGTACGCCGCGCGAAAGGGCAGCTGCAGTTGGCTTTCCAATTGCTTTTGGCCCGGGTGCAGGGTCCGCGCCATCCCGGCGCCGGCGGCAACCCGCGCCCGTTCGATGATTTCGTCACTGGCCTGCTGCCCGACCAGCGATTGCGCAGCCGCGGCATCGCAGGGGTCGTCGTCCAGGCCGCCGGGGCCGGACGCTGCGGGAGGTTGCGCGGGCGCTGGCAGGGATTCCTGCACTCCACCGGCCTGCGCCAGCCCCCCATCCTGGTCCGGAAGGGGCTGCTGCTGCGCACAGGCAGCGAGCATCGCCAGCACGGCGGCGGGCAGGAGCATCGAGCGGACCACGGCGACTCCATGGACTGGGCATGGCCGCCAGCCTGCACCGGAAGATGTTGGCGCTGCGTCAAGCCCGGTCCGCCCGACTGAACCGGATCGCACCGGCGCAGTTGCATGCGCCGCCTCCACGCCCCTGCCACGAAGCTCCCGGCGATGGCTGCCAGCTCCGACCCCAGCAGTGACGACGACGCCCCGTGCCGCGGCCATGCCGCGCGCGCCGGCCTGCTGTATGGGAGCGATGCCGGGCCCGGCATCAGCCGGGTGCGGCGAGGCAACGGATTCAGCTATCGCCTGCCGGACGGGAGCCGGGTGGAAGACCGCGAGGTGCTCGCGCGCATCCGCGCGCTGGCCATCCCCCCGGCCTGGACCGGGGTGTGGATCTGCCCGCATGGGCGCGGCCACCTGCAGGCGACCGGGCGTGACGCCAGGG
>ENA-UOUL01000644-UOUL01000644.1-bioreactor-metagenome-genome-assembly--contig:-NODE-644-length-58392-cov-91.019841_pt1 | contig 58392 bp, 53 predicted proteins | sample MGYA00249838_ERZ747220 | MGnify/ENA primary metagenome ERZ747220 (study PRJEB28778, sample SAMN05720191) | bioreactor metagenome | isolation source: Anaerobic biogas reactor | place: USA:Washington... | reverse complement strand
GAATATGCGGATGTAGAGGTCACTCATATGTATGTTGACAACTGCTCTATGCAGCTGATTCGCAATCCGCGGCAATTCGATGTGATCGTTACCGAGAATATGTTTGGGGATATATTGACAGATGAAGCATCAATGCTGACCGGATCCATCGGTATGCTGCCCAGTGCTTCCATTGGTGGGGAGGTAGGTTTATATGAACCTGCCCATGGCAGTGCACCAGATATAGCTGGCCAAAACAAGGCTAACCCATTGGCTACGATTCTGTCGGCCGGGATGCTGTTGCGCTATTCACTGAAACTGGAAAAAGAGGCTCAGGTCATCGAACAAGCGGTTCACCAGGTGATCGATGCAGGATATCGCACCCCTGATTTGGCTCAACCTGGTATGAAAATTTTAGGTACCAATGAAATAGGTGATCTGGTAGCCCAGACCATATTAAAAGGATAAGTGTTTCTTGAAGGAGGAAAAAAGTCTTGGGGATAGAAAACTGAACGTCACCATCTATGATACTACTTTACGGGATGGCTCCCAGGCAGAGGGCATTTCTTTTTCCCTGGAGGATAAACTGCAGATAGCCCGGCGGCTAGATTTTTTAGGGGTATCCTATATTGAAGGAGGATGGCCGGGTAGCAATCCTAAGGACTTGGAGTTTTTTAAGCTCATTCAGAGTCAGGGATTGGATCATAGTCGTATAGCTGCCTTTAGTTCCACCCGTAAACCGAATATCTCCGTTAAACAGGATGTCAACCTGCAGGCTCTGCTGGATTCTGGTGCGCCTACTGCTACCCTGGTAGGTAAGAGCTGGGATTTTCATGTCTTGACAGCTTTGGAAACCACTCTGGAAGAGAACTTAAATATGATACGGGAAAGCATAACTTATCTGAAGGATAAGAACCGCGAAGTTATCTTTGATGCCGAGCACTTTTTTGATGGATTCAAGGCTAACAGCGATTATGCTCTCCAGGTCTTGGAGACGGCTGAAGCTGCCGGGGCAGACTGGATCATTCTCTGCGATACCAACGGCGGAAGCATGCCTTGGGAGATAGCGGCTATTGTCAGCCAGGTAAGTCAGTCCATGAGTTCCCCGCTGGGTATCCATGCTCACAATGATGCAGGCTGTGCGGTCAGCAATTCTCTAATGGCTGTACAGAGCGGCTGTCAGCAAGTGCAGGGAACTATCAATGGCTACGGGGAACGCTGCGGCAATGCCGATCTGTGTTCAATAATCCCTAACCTGGAATTGAAAATGCAACGGGCTTGTCTGCCGTCAGGGCGCTTAAAGCATTTGAGTGAAGTTTCTCATTATATAGCTGAGATCGCTAATATGCCACACCATAATAATCAGCCTTTTGTAGGTTATGGTGCTTTTGCACATAAAGGTGGCATCCATGTAAGTGCCTTGTTAAAAGACTCCCTTACGTATGAGCACATCGATCCGGAGGAAGTGGGCAACCATCGCCGGGTACTGGTATCAGAACTGTCCGGTTTGTCTAACCTGCTGTACAAAGCACGGGAATTGAATCTGGATATTAATAGTTATGATGCCCAAACCCGTACAGTGATCAAGCAGATCAAGGAGCTGGAAAGCCAGGGATTTCAGTTTGAAGGTGCCGATGCCTCATTGGAATTGTTCTTGCGCAAAGCCTTTGGTCAGTGCAGTGATCATTTTCAACTGCTCAACTTAAAAGTGATCCTGGAGAAAAACGAGCAGGAAGAGATTGTTTCCGAGGCCATGGTCAAACTGAGCGCAAATGGTCAGACCTTTCATACCGCCGCTGACGGGGATGGCCCGGTCAATGCCTTGGATAATGCTCTGCGTAAGGCTTTGACTGAAGTCTATCCAGAGATACAAGATATGCATCTTACTGACTATAAGGTCAGGGTCTTGGATGGGAAAGACGGTACGGCTGCCAAAGTACGGGTTTTGATCGAAACGGCTGACCCAACCGGTAAATGGAATACGGTAGGGGTATCGGAAAACATCATTGAGGCTTCCTGGCAGGCTTTGGTGGACTCCATAAACTATCTGCTCATGAAACGTAAGCAAGCTCAACCGGACGACAACCAAAATTAGACTTTAATACAACTTTAATTCCACCTCCTGCATCCACCATGATGACAGGAGGTGTTTTACTTATGCCCAAACAGCTGGAACAGGTCAAGAATTCGATAGTGGTTTTGCGTCCCATCTATGGGCCTTGGGGAGATAGTACCGAACTATGGACGCGGGAAGGTGTGTCAGTTGATCGCCGCTCCATACGTTCCATTAAAAAAGCCCTGGCCCGCTTATATGCCATCGATTTGCCCGCCCAGGGTGAGCAGGTGACTGCTCTGATCGAACGTCAGAAGGTCTTGCCTTTCTATCTGCAGCCTGAACGCATCTTTATTCCGTTGAAGATGCGCACTGCACGGTGTCCCAATGATCGTTGTTGCGGTTATGTAGATGTGAACTACATAGAAAACATTGGCGGTGAGAAAAACACCACCAAGTTGCTCTTAAAAGATGGACGCACCCTGGATCTTTTTTGCACTTCCAGTACGGCTGCACAGACCATCTGTATCGGACAGAAACTAAGCAGCAATTTACAGCCGCAGCGAGATCCCGATGATGATGAGGTCATGATCAAGGCTGTCCTGCTCTTGCTCCAGCGGCTAAAAACGCTGAACGATATTTTGCATAATTTTGCAGATTAGGAAAAAGAGTGTTGACCTATGCCGAAGTGTCCTTTATAATAGCTTTGGCAACTGGAAAATGTTGTATAAAAATAGCGACAATGGAGGTAATGGAGTCCTATGGAAAGTATCAGCCTGGGCATTAACTGCTATCGTGCCATACTCGCCCAGGTTAATTCTCTGGAATCAGTATGGCCAAAACCAAATACTCTTAAGCAAATTTATGAGGAATTAACGGAATTATCTTTTTTCATGCTCGAACAAGACAGCCATGGTATCAACCAGAGCATCGACCAGATGCTCATTACTTTGGAGGATATAAAAGCGTCTTGGCCAAGTGAGGGTCAGCCGATAGAAATAAGGATGATCGTCTCCGAATTGGAAACCCATTTGGAATACCTGCGGCGGGAGTATATCCAACAACTTATGACTTAGATAGACTTAAATTTATCATTTCATAGCAAAGGCCTGATTTTGTTGAACACAAAGATCAGGCTTTTTTGCATGTTAAGCAAAGCCCCCAATTACAATAAAATGGATTTTGGCCTTGTCCCTCCCGAACATATGTTCTATAATGAATAAAATCCCAAGGAATAAGGAGGGACTTAAGATGTGGATGAAGGAACTACGCCGACTGGTGGTTCAGGGGGGATTTTTGGACGGCTTGGAGATCAACTTTCAAAGCGGGCTGAACTGCATTATTGGCCCCAGAGGCACTGGTAAGAGCAGTATCCTGAGTTTAATACGTTTTGCTCTGGGAAATTGGTCTGCTCAACCGCGGGAGTTTATACAGAGAATGAGCGGGTTATTAGAAGACGGTCAGGTGGAAGTCGAATTTATCACTGAGTTTGACAACCTGCGGCGGATCCAGCGTCGAATAGGTCGTTATCCACAACTCTACGATGGCGAGGGAAGACTGCTGCAGGAAGGCACTGATATAAAATTCAATTTGGAAGCTTATCATCAGGGAGAACTGGAACAGTTGCTGGATCAGGGCGGAACGGAATTAATGTCTATGCTGGATCGCACCATAGAGGAGTTAACGCCCCTGCAGCGGGAATTGGAGGCCAATGCTGCTAAACGGATCCAACTGCAACGGGATTATGAAACCGCTGCCATCAGACTGAGTGAGCTCAAAGAAAAGGTGGAAAGGAAGAATCTACTCTGCCAAGAGTTGGCTGGACTGCGCTTAAACGAGCCCGAAAAGAGGCGGCAGGCTCTGGTACAGGAAAGCGCTCTGTTTGAGTTCTGGGAAAAGCTGCTTTCCTCTCGTTTGAAAGCACTGCGCAATATGTTGATCGCCGATTATCATAGCTGTCGCGTGGAGGATACCTTGCTGCTCAATCCTGACCTGATCGAGAACCTGGTTACCCAGGTCAATCAAACTCTAGAGGTTCGACAACAACTGTCCGATGAACTGATCAAGGCTATGGAAAAGGGACAGGCATCCATTAAGGAAATTGGCCGGACTTTGGCCGAGCGCCATGAGAGCCAGGAAGACCAGATAGCAGCCGCTTTACGTGAACAAGGCTTTGCCGATTGTGATGAACTGGTTCGGCATCGCCAGCAGTTGATGCTGGAATTGGCTGAATTAACAGGCTGTGACGAAGAGTATCAACGAGTCTTTACTCAAGTTCAACATCTCATGGAGCGCAAACAGATCCTGCTGGTTGAAGCCCAGCGTTTGGAGGAAGCCATATCTAGTGCTCGCAAAAGTACCATAAGCCGACTTAACACTGTTTTGGCTGGAAATCCTTTTATTCGCTTTCATCAGCACAGCTATTTGGAGGAGTACCGGCGTTTCCTGCAGCAGGCACTGCAGGGTACGGTCAGCAGAAGGATGATCGACAATATAGTACGACGTTTCGATCCCCGTGCCTTGATGAGCATAGTAAATCAAGCCGATACTGAGATACTCAGTCGCAACCTGGACTGCGGAAGCAATGATGCCCGTCAGATCATCTGGGTGTTGGGCAATCGCATCGATAGTGGTCGGATGACAGAAATACCTATCCGCGATGAAGCTGTGCTATATTACCGAAGCAAGGCCGGGGGAGTCGAAGCGGTCAACAGCTACCATCTATCCCGGGGTACCCAGTGTTCCCTGTTGCTTCCTATTGTTTTGCTGGCGCGGCGACCAGTGCTCATGGGAGATCAATTCGAAGATCACCTGGACAATGCTTGCATCTATGATATGGTGATTCCCCGGTTGTTGGATATCAAAAAGACTCGTCAAGTTATTCTGGTTACCCATAACCCCAATATAGTAGTGGCCGGACAAGCCGACTGGGTGATCGCCATGACCCTGGTTGATGGGCATGGCCAGTTGAGGTTACAGGGCAACCTGAACGAGGAGTCGGTGCGGCGTGAAGTAATGTCCACCCTGGAAGGTGGTAGAGAGGCTTTCTGCTGCCGGGTGGAATATCTGGGGGTAGGTTGATGGTTGTCCAGGCAGATTTATTGGATATTATCATGCCCCTGGTGGAGGAAGTTGGTCTGGAAGAACTACCTCCTTCCACCTGGCATGAGCTTGTGAGTGAAGTGTACAGCGATCCACTGGGGCAGTGGTTTTTGAAACGAGGCCGACAATTGTGGATGAGTCGAGCCAGCTCAACTCTGGAGGAACCTGCTCATAACTACCTGATGTGCACCGGGGATAATTTGCCGCCTGCTGATATTCATAACCGGCTTCGTATAGACTTGAAGCAAGCAATAGTCTACGGTTCCCAGGGAACAGTATTCTTGACACCTACCGAGACCCGGCTGTTAGCGTGTCTGGCTCGACAGCCGGGAGTAACTGTGGCCAGGGACATCCTGTCTGAAATCATAAGTCAGGATTATACCGGTGCGGTATGGACAGATCCCAAACACCACATTCGCAACTTACGCATCAAATTAAATGATGATCTCTCCCACCCCACCATAATCCGTACTAGGCGCGGATTAGGCTATTATTTGGATAAAACCATTAAGGGGCAAGTGATATGGTGAGGGCTGACCCTTTAGCTATATAATGTTATAGTAGTTAAAGGAAAATGAGTGCAGCAGGGGAGGATTATATTTTGAAAGCAATGATCATGGCAGCGGGGGTGGGATCACGTTTGATGCCGCTTACTAGCGACGTTCCTAAACCAATGATACCCATGGCTAATCGTCCTTTGATGGAGAGCATTGTGGAGCTACTGTCAGAACATGGCGTTACAGAGGTTATTGCTAACCTACACTATCATGCCGACAGTATTGCAAATCACTTTGGGGAATCTCCCCGGCCAGGTATGAAGATGATCTATTCTCGCGAAGACGAATTAATGGGAACTGCCGGCGGTGTTAAGAAATGCCAATGGTTTCTTGATGATACCTTTGTGGTGATGAGTGGCGATGCCCTAACAGATGTGGATCTAACCAGCCTTATACAGGAGCATCGGCTCAAAGGAGCCTTAGCGACCATTGCTGTCAAAACTGTCGATGAGGTTGAAGAGTTTGGCGTGGTGGTCAGTGATGCTGATGACCGTATTACCAGTTTTCAGGAAAAACCCACTCAAGAAGAAGCCTTGAGCAATCAGGCCAATACGGGTATTTACATATTTGAACCAGAGATATTCGATTTTATACCCGCTCAACAGTTTTATGATTTTGGCAAACAGGTCTTTCCCCACCTGGTTAAGATCAAAGCCCCATTTTATGTGGCAGTTACGGATGATTATTGGTGTGATGTAGGTAATCTCGACACATATCGCCAAGCCCATTTCGATGTTTTGCAGGGGAAGGTCAGATATGCAGCCGCTGGTACTGCCAAGCGAACTGATACAGCCAGGGTTTTGATTGGTGAGGGTGCCGTGATAGAAGAGGATGTTCAGTTATCTGGCAATGTGGTGATTGGAGCAGGCTGCCATATCGGCCGGGGAGCTTTGTTGAAAGAATGTATCCTGTGGGATCAGGTGCAAGTGGGTGTAGAAACCCAGCTGCAGGGATGTATTCTAGGAACTGGTTGTCAGGTAGGCAGACAGTCCCAGCTGGGAGAGGGAACCGTAATAGGTTCTGGATGTCAGATCAAAGCCAAGAGTATCCTGGGCAATGGCCATAAGGCCTCTCAGGATGAATCAGGCCAGTTGCGGATAGATTAGAGTTCAGATAACAGAACACTAAACAACTCAAATGTCCCTGCCCAAAATCCGATAACCCCGAAAACAAGCCCGTATCATTTAATAAGTGGTACGGGTTTAGCTATTTGAGGATTTTGCATAATTCAATAGATCCTTCAACCCTTTTCATACTCTAAGCGGGGTAAAATCATTATTCTTCGGACTTTAGAAAAGCTCATAGTTTTATTCGGTAGTCAAAATATAGAAGGATTTGTGGGTATTTTGTAGAAATGGTATTTTATTATGATATGAACTCGAAGGGCTTGGTATTGGAACTGGAGGGGTGGAATTGGAAAGCCAAAACTTAATGGTGGAAAACATGGTAAAAACCCACCGACGTGTGTTTATTGCCACAATAATAATTGAAGTACTGGCTAATCTGGCTACTCTGGGTATCTATTTTTCCGGCACTGGATCCAGTGAGCTGACGATGACCAGTATATTGTATGAGATAGGTGCAGCAGTTATAATCATATCGCTTACCTACCTGGTGGTGTCCCGTAATCCAACCGCGGCTTGGAGCAAATATCTGACCATATTAATGACGGGACTCAACACTTTTGCATTTGTAATTACCATGACTGGTTCTACGGAGATATTTGCGGTCTTTTATCTGGTGTTGGCCTTAGGAGTTTTATACTTCGATATGGGAGTATGTATTTTCTCCACTGTGCTGGTAGTAATTTTGATGACAACTGCGTTCCTGATCAATCCAAACATAATCCCGGAAGGCAGCGTAGGGGCAACCATTGGGGTAAGGTACTTTTTATTCATATTTGTTGGTATTGCTTCGGGCTTTACTACCAATGTTGCTCGCAAACTATTACAGGTATCCATCGAAAAACAGCAGGAGGCCCATGAACTTACCAATAGTTTGCAGGCTATAGCTCAACAGATAAGCACGGAGGCAGGAATATTAAATGATAATGCCTTGACTGTACGCAACCTGGCCAATGAAACGGGTGAGGCAGCTGCTCAGGTCAGTATGAGTGTCGAAGAAATGGCCAATGCCGCCACCGAAGAAGCACTCCACGCTGGCAAAACCAGCGAAGTAGTGAGAGAAATGGCTCAGGCTATAGAAAGCAGCGGTCAAAGCATTCAATCAGTGAGTCAACAATCCAACCAATTCAACCAGATCGTCAACAATGGCATGAAGACTATGGAAAAGCAGGCTTCTTATATGCAAGAGAGCAGTAAGGCTCAGCAAATGGTCAGTGAAGCGGTTCATGAACTGAATTACAAATCCGGGCAAATAGTTACCATTGTAGAACTGATAACCGGTATTGCTGACCAAACCAATTTGCTGGCTTTAAATGCGGCCATCGAGGCAGCGCGCGCTGGTGAAGCCGGTCGCGGATTCGCCGTGGTAGCGGAAGAAGTGCGCAAACTGGCGGAGGAATCAGCCCAGGCAGCTCAAAACATTTCCCAGTTGATCAGCGAGATACAGCAGGGCATGCAGTCCACTGTCCAACAAATCGACCGCTCCAATCAGATCGCTCAGCAGCAAGATGAAGCCGTACAGGAAACACTGCAGATGTTTGCTCAGGTAGATGAGGGTGCGGGCAATATAGACCGAGCTATCCAGGAGTTGTCAGCAATTCTGGAGGAGATCCTGGCTTCAACTGATGATGTAGTACGAGAAGTAGAAAGTATCTCGGCATCTACTGAAGAGGCAGCGGCTTCCAATCAGGAGATAACCGCTTTGGTAGCCCAACAACACGATGCTGTTGGTAGTGTAGCTCGAGCAATAGGAGAGATTGAACAGTCAGCTACCAAGTTGAAAGACCTGGCCCAGCAGTTTAATTAAAGATACGGGAGACAGGGGGACGTTTACCTTCCCCCTTTTTCTTTTTCTTTGGGCTCTAATAACCTGGCTCGAAACCAATGACAAGTTGTATTTCCCCCGCATCACGAAAGACTTCTTATTGTCATCCTGAGGGAAGAACGACCGATGCAAGATGGGGCGATGCTCACATCGCCCCTACTGGTTTCATTGCTTTTATTGAGCCTGCAGTAAGTCCCTGAAGCTTTCTTCCAGGGCATTGAAATCATCTGAGGTGATCATACCCAGCACTTCTTGGTTTACCGGTGTCATGCTGAAAATCCGATAACTATCGGCTTCTTTGATCAATATAGCCATTTCCAGGCTTATTTCCGTACCGTTTTCCCGAATAGAGTACACCACCAGGGCGCTGTTATCCCCCTGGCGGGTGTATTCAGAAAGTACTTCTACGCTCAAATTATCAGCCAGGGGATTATTCTCTTCTTGTTCAGCGATTACCTGACTTACGTCAGCAGTGATTTCGTCCCTTTTGTTTAACAGTTCAGCGGGAGCTAGTGAAGTATATTGAGGCAGCAACTGCACTGACCAAAATACACTTAAGTTTTCGGCTACCGTTTCAAAATCACGCTGGAAATAGGCAGTGTAGAAATCTTCCACCACTTGTTCAGGATCAGAGACATCCACAAATGCAGCATAATAGTACATAGCTGCCAGAATGACTATAATAATTACATAGATAAATTTTGGTACCCCTGCTGGAGTTGTGCGTTCCAAGATAAAACCTCCTAGGCCCTATCGGGCATATTACCTATCGATTATAGCAAAAAAAGGAAGCTGATACAATGTTGAGTCAAAGGAGACTATCTCAATGCCAATATATGTAATAGGTGGGGGGCCTGCTGGTATGATGGCTGCTTGCTCGGCGGCTTATCATGGGGCCTCCGTGGTTCTGTTGGAAAAAAAGGATCGGCTGGGCAGGAAACTGAGTATCACTGGCAAAGGCCGCTGCAACCTTACCTCATCATTGGATCTGGATCAGTTTGTGCAAGGTTATGCCGGCAATGGCAGGTTTTTGTACAGTGCCTTGCATGCTTTTTCCAATCAGGACTTAATGGATTTCTTTCGCTCGCGGGGATTGCAATTGAAAGTGGAAAGGGGCCAGCGGGTGTTTCCGGTATCTGACCAGGCCCATGATGTGGTACAGATCCTGGAGCAGGAACTTCACCGGCTGAAGATAGAGGTGATCACAGAAGCCCGGGTTGACTCATTAAAACCCCGGGACTTGGGATTTACCATAAAGTGTGGTTCCGTACGGTATCAGGCTGCCCGAGTGATAGTGGCTACCGGGGGTCTGTCCTATCCTGGAACCGGCTCGACTGGTGATGGCTATAAATGGGCAAGCACCCTAGGCCATCGAATTATCGAGCCGCGTCCTGGGCTGGTGCCCTTGGTTGCCCAGGAAGACTGGATCCCCTCCCTGAAAGGACTCAGCCTGAAAAATGTGCGAGCTTCTGCCTATAGTGCTGATGGCAAACGGATCAACAGTGAGTTTGGGGAAATGCTGTTTACTCACTTTGGATTGTCTGGTCCTATAATTCTTAGTATGAGCAGGGATATCGGCGATCAGCTGCAACGAACCGGACAGCCGGTAAAAATGAATCTGGACTTAAAGCCGGCCTTAACTTTTGAACAATTGCAAGGTCGATTGCAGAGGGATCTGGATCGCTTTGCCCGTCGCCACTTTATCAATTCCCTGGATGAGCTCCTACCCCGCAAACTTATCCCGGTGATAGTCGGTTTAAGTGGTATTGAACCTCATCAGGAAAGCGGTCAGATCAAAAAGGAACAGCGGCGCCATCTAGCGGAACTGCTAAAATCTCTGCCGGTAACCATAACTGCTACCCGTCCCGTGACAGAGGCTATTGTCACCGCTGGCGGGGTCGACACGAAAGAAGTTGATCCGCGCACTATGGAATCCCGTTTGCACAAAAACCTGTATTTTGCCGGCGAGATTTTGGATGTAGATGGGTACACGGGCGGTTTTAATTTACAGGCAGCATTTTCAACCGGGTACCTGGCTGGCTGGCATGGTGCCAACATGGAATAAAGACCGAATTATCCGACTTTTGCCCCCTCAGTTGCGTTGACCGAATGCGGGAACCGTGCTAATATTTGATAGAATATACATTATTATATAAGCGTTTGGAGGAACGGGGAAAATGGCCAAGATGTCTGCAAAGTACAAGGGATCGAATGATTATATTGCTTCTGATGAATTGATGAACAGTGTTAATATAGCCATCGCCTTGCAAAAACCTCTGTTGATCAAAGGAGAGCCAGGAACTGGTAAAACCATGCTGGCTCAGAGTATTGCTGATTCTCTCGGGATGGATCTGATTATTTGGAATATCAAGTCTACCACCAAGGCTCAGGAAGGCCTGTATGTGTATGATACAGTGCAAAGGCTATATGACAGCCAATTCAAGGATCATGATGTGGCTGATATCAAACAGTATATCAAGCTGGGTAAGTTGGGAGAGGCCTTCATGGCTGAAAAGCAGGCAGTTTTGTTGATCGACGAGATCGATAAGGCTGATTTGGAGTTTCCCAATGATCTGCTCTGGGAATTGGATCAGATGAGCTTCTATATTCCAGAGACTAGGGAAACTATTACTGCCCGGCATCGCCCCATCGTAATAATTACCAGTAATGCTGAGAAGGAGTTGCCCGATGCTTTCCTGCGCCGCTGCATTTTCCACTACATTGCCTTCCCGGATGAGGAGGGAATGGAACGTATTGTACGTGTGCACCATCCCCATCTGGAAAAACGTCTCCTGGAGCAGGCCATGGAAACCTTTTACAGCCTGCGCAATGTTCCCAATATCCAGAAGAAACCCAGCACTAGTGAATTGATCGACTGGTTGCAAGCTCTGGTGGTAGGAGGTATTAATCCTAACCGCATTAAAAAGGAACTGCCCTTTTTAGGGGTACTGCTTAAGAAGAATGAGGATTTGGATGTCTTACTGAATCAGTTGCAGGGTAAGACCCAAGCTAGTCGACCCCAGACCTCATATAGTTCCTTGAACCGTTATCGTTATTAAGGGCATAGGAAGGATATTCATGTTTACCAACTTTTTTTATACCCTCAAAAACTTCGGAGTGCCGGTCTCCATGAACGAGTGGCAGACGGTTTTGGAAGCCTTGGAACTAGGTATGGCGGGTTCCAGCCTGACCGGTTTCTATTATCTGAGCCGGGCTCTTTTGGTCAAAACCGAGGCCCACTATGATCGCTTCGACATGGCTTTTGCCACCTTTTTTGGAGACATTGAGACTCCGGAAGGACTGCCTGAAAAAATATGGGAGTGGTTGGACAAGGAGCTTCCTCAACTGGAGATTACCGATGAGATGCGCCGCCAACACCGCCAGCTCGATTTGGACGAATTGAAACGCATGCTGGAAGAAAGGCTGGCTGAACAGAATGAGGAACATCATGGCGGCAACCGCTGGATCGGTACTGGTGGTACTTCGCCCTTTGGGCATTCGGGATATCATCCAGGCGGAATACGCATCGGCGGCGAATCCCAAAACCTATCGGCGGTCAAAGTAGCGGGCATGCGCCGCTTTCAGGAATTTCGTACTGATGAGACTCTGGGAGTGCGCCAGTTTCAGGTGGCTTTGCGTAAACTGCGCCAGTTCACCAGCCGACTGGAAGGTGAACCTACTGAATTGGATCTGGATGCTACCGTTGACAAGACCTGTAATAACGCGGGCCGTTTGGAATTGGTCTGGGATCGCCCCCGGGAAAATTCCATCAAAGTTCTGCTATTAATGGATGCCGGGGGATCGATGGCAACCTATAGTCGCTTATGTAACCAACTGTTTACGGCGGTTAACAAATCCAATCACTTTAAGGATCTAAAGATTTTTTACTTTCACAACTGTATTTATGATTGGCTGTTTCATGACCCCCATTGTAGCTTGAATGATTATACTGACACTGAGTACATCCTAAGAACTTTCAGCCCGGAATATAGGGTGATCATTGTGGGAGATGCCAGTATGGCACCTTCCGAACTTACTCGAGTGGGCGGAGTAATCGAATGGGGCCTATATAATGATCGACCTGGTCTGGAGTGGTTAAGAAGGCTGCGCAGCCATTTTGAATATTCGGTTTGGTTGAATCCTATTCCCAGAGACTACTGGGATTGGACTGATGGAGCCTGGACTATTCGCGCGATTTCCCAGGTATTCCCCATGCATGAACTGACAGTGGATGGCTTGGAAAGGGCAATCCTGGCTCTGCGCAGTCGTAAGGCTGCTCAGGTAGTATAAGTGAACAATATAATGATCGCAACCAAGAGGGGAATTACCCCTCTTTTTTGTCGCAAATCTGTAGGTCGAAATTGTGGGGAATTTTCCAATTAAAAAAAGCACTCCAAAAGAAGGAATATTAAAATTAACGAAGAATATTCCCATAACATAATATTCAATGCTAAAATGATTTATAGACAATAATGATTGGGAGGGGACTAAATTATGGATTTCAATTTGACCAAAGAGCAGCTCATGATACAACAGATGGCGCGTGAATTTGCAGAAAAGTATATCGAACCGGTTGCTGAACAGATCGATCGGGAGAATGTGATTCCCGAAGACATTATTAAAGGACTGGCGGAGTTGGATCTTTTTGGTATTCCGTATTCTGAGGAATACGGTGGAGCCGATGGAGGATACGACGGTTACGTACTAGCTATGGAACAGCTAGCCCGGGCTTCCGGTGGAGTAGCCATGACATTATCAGCTCACAGCCTGGCTCTGAGCGCCATATCGGTTTTCGGCACCGAGGATCAGAAGAAAGAGTATATGACCCCGTGCTGTAAAGGGGAAAAGATTGCTTCCTTCGCCTTTACAGAACCGGCAACTGGGTCGGATCCTAAGCAATTGACTACTACTGCCGTTAAGGATGGAGATCATTATATAATAAACGGAACCAAACGCTTCATTTCCAATGCCAACTGGCCGGGCGTGATTGTAGTGTTTGCCGTGGATGATCAGACCAATAAACCTTCCGGCTTCCTAGTGGAAAAGTGGTGTGATGGGTATTCAATTTCCGAGCCATGGGATAAAATAGGTATGCATGGCGGCCAACTGCTGGATGTTTATCTTAAGGATGTTAGAGTACCAGTAGAAAATATGCTGGGTGGGCCAAGTATGGGTTACCCCATCCTGCAGCTGGGCATTTCCTTTGGTAAGGTAGGGGTCAGCTCCACCGCTCTAGGTGGCATATTAGCTGCTTATGATGAAGGAGTTCGTTATTCCAAAGAAAAAATGCATCGTGATGCTCCTATCGCCAAGTTCCAATCAATTCAGCTGAAGGTAGCCGATCTGGCTATTAAATATGAAGCAGCCCGCTGGTTGACCTATCGCTTGGGTATGCTGGCCAATAATGTTAAAGATCCGCGTCAGTTTGCCAGAGAAGCGGCCTTAACCAAGACTTTTGTATGTGATACTATGTGTGATGTAGCCAGGATCTCTATGGATATACATGGATCCTACGGACTGATGAATGATTATAAGATTGCCCGCATTTATAAAGACGCCATAATTGGACCGCAAATCGAAGGTGTGGCCGATATGCAGAGGATGATAGTAGCCGGGTTGACTCTGGCGGACTAACCCTCCCAGATTGTCGACAAAGTCAACAAGATGACCAGGCCGATGACAGGAGTGAAGATCAAGGCGCGAGAAAAGTCCGTGAGTGAGGCGTACATGAGGTACGTTGATGGAGCGGGCTTTTGGAGCAACGCAGAGATTCGCTTTTGTCATCGGCCTGGGGGAACCGCTTGGTTCCCTTTTTTTCTAAAAGTGAGGTGGTAACGGGTGGAAAAGTTTGATGTGATCGTAGTTGGGGGCGGCTTAGCCGGTCTGGCTGCTGCCTATACTCTGGCTCAGGAGGACCTGGAGGTTCTGGTCTTAGAGCGGGGTGACTACTCTGGGGCCAAAAATGTGACCGGTGGTCGCCTTTACCTGAATCCGGTGCGCGATTTGTTTCCTGATCTGTGGAAGAAAGCTCCGCTGGAAAGGTTTATTGCCCATGAGGAAGTAGCCATGATGGCCGAAAAACGGTCTGTCACCATACGCTACAGCGGCGAAGAACTTCGGCAGGAGCCCTATCAGAGCTACAGTGTTCTCAGGGCCAAGTTTGATCGCTGGCTGGCCAAACAGGCGGAGCGTAAAGGGGCTATGCTGGTGGCCAAGAGCCGGGTTGATGAGGTGATCATAGAAAACGGACAGGTAGTAGGAGTCCGGGCGGGAGGAGATGAACTCCACGCTGATGTAGTGATCGCCTGTGATGGAGCCCTGTCCCTGGTAGCAGAACAGGCAGGACTGCGTCAACCGGGCAATCCCCATGATTTTGCGGTGGGGTTTAAAGAAATAATTGAACTGGATCCAGCGGTCATTGAGGATCGCTTTGGCTTGGAAGGCAACGAAGGCGCCGCCCGACTCTATATGGGAGAAGTGACCCGGGGTAAATTCGGAGGCGGATTCCTATATACGAATAAGGAAAGCCTCAGTTTGGGAATTGTAGTAGGAATAAAGGATTTGATGGATGGAAGCCCACAGGTACAGGCTCCCCAACTCCTGGACGATCTGAAGCAACGCCCGGAAGTGGCCAGTCTCATTCGCGGTGGGCAGACGGTAGAGTACAGTGCCCATGTGATTCCCGAAGGTGGCCTGAAGGCTTTGACCAAACTGTATGGTAACGGTATTTTGGTGGCCGGTGATGCGGCTGGATTTTCTATGAATATCGGTGTGACTGTTCGCGGCATGGAATATGCGCTGGCTTCCGGTTATTATGCAGCCCAGGCGGTATTAAAAGCCCGTGAGGCGGGTCAGTATACGGCTAATCAATTATCTGTATATGAGTTATTATTAAAAGACAGCTTTGTGATGAAGGATTTCCAGAATTTCAAGGATGCGCCCACCGCTTTGGATAACCCACGCTTTTTCACGGTTTATCCGGAAATGGTAACTACTATGATGAGTGAACTATATGCGGTTGATGATGGGCCCAAAGAGCGGATCTATCCCACTATTAAAAAGCACCTGACTATTCGTGAGATGTGGGACATGCTGGGTGACTTTAGGAAGGTGAGAAAACTATGAGTGAGATCCTGGGACTGAAAGCCAAACTGGGGTTAGATGTCTTTAAGCATGACAGTGAACCTCATATCCGTATTAAAGCTGGTATGGAAAAAGACCCCCGTCTTAAGAAAGCGGTTTTGGTTTGCCCGGCTGGTCTATACAGTTTGAATGATGCTGGTGAAGTGGAATTCACTATTGATGGTTGTTTGGAATGCGGAACCTGCCGCCTGGCTTGCGGCACCGAGGTTCTGGACTGGAATTATCCCACCGGGGGGGCCGGAGTCCAGTTCCGCTTTGGCTAAGTATTTATAGGTCAGCAGAAATGTTCGCGACCGTCCCCTAATCTTGTCATCCTGAGGGAGGAACGACCGAAGGATCTTTCTCTGAAGTATCGGCAAAAGATTCTTCGACTTCGTCTCAGAATGACAGATCAATAAGTTGCGTTTTGCCTGTACCCGGAGAGTTATCCCCCTAACTTGCGAGGATAACATATTTTACTTAAGGAGGTTAGATGGATGAATATTGTAGTGGCGTTGAAACAGGTTCCTGATCTACAGCAGATCAGACTTCGCAATCGCCAGCCAGTATTGGATGATGTACCTTTGACTCTGGGCAATATCGATAAGAATGCTTTGGAAGCAGCAGTTGCCCTCAAAGAGGCTCAAGGTGGGAATGTGATCGCTCTGTCCGCTGGTGACGAAAACATTGAAGACACTATTAAAGAGGCTCTGGCGGCCGGTGCTGATGAAGCATTCCTGGTAGCTGATGATCAGCTACAGGGGGCTGAAAGCAGTTGGATAGCTACGGTTCTGGCTGAAGCCGTTAAGAAAATAGACCAGGTCGACTTACTCCTGTTTGGTGAAGGCAGTGCCGACAATTACTCGGGACAAGTGGGATCACGTGTCGCGGAAATACTCGGCTGGCCGCAAGTAGCCTATGCCATTAATATTGAGGTCAATGGTTCCACCGCCACCGTGACTCGTTCTCTGGAAGACTGTGATGAGATCGTTGAGGTGAGCTTGCCTGCGGTGATAACAGTATTATCGGATATCAATGAAGCCAGGATACCATCGGTTACCCAGATCCTTAAAGCTGGTAAGAAACCCAAGGAAGTCTTGGAACTTGATGACTTGGATGTTGAACTTCCTGATGGTAGTCCAGTGGAGACCATCAGCAACCTGGCTCCCGACTCACAGCGCAAGAAAGTAGTAGTGAAGACCGTTGATGAGCTGCTTCAAGCTCTGGCCGCTGAAGGCGTAATCAGGAGGTGATAGGAATGGCGACCGTTTTGATATACAGTGATAAAGCGAGTATGGCCCTGGAGCTGCTTACAGCTGCCCGGGAGGTTGGTGCGGCTGCCGTTAAAGCTGTCACCATTAACGACAATGCGGCTGCTCAAGATTTGGTCGGTGCGGGCGCAGAAGTGTTTGCCATAGATAATGATGCTATTAATTTAGCGGATACAGCTGCGGTTGCCTCGGCTCTGGCTCAGGCTATCGAGCAGTTGGGAACGGATGTGGTTTTTCTATCATCCAACCGACGGGGTAAAGAAGTAGCTGGCCGTTTAGCCCAGATCATCCAAGCTGGATGTCTGACCGATGTGACCGCTTTGCAGAGCAACGGCGATCAGATCGAATGTCAACGCAATGCCTTGGGTGGAGCTACTGTGGCTACCCAGACCATTACCGAGGCCAAGAAAGTTATTGCCATCCGTCCCCGTACCTTTGAGGCAGCCGCCGCTGGGTCAGCCGGCAGTCTGAACGATTTGTCGGTAGAAGCTAAGCCTTCAGCCGTAAAACTGGTTGAGGTGCGCAGCAAAGCCGGTGACAGTGTGGATATCGAAGCCGCGGAGATCCTGGTGGTAGTTGGACAGGGTATGGAAAGCCAGGATGATCTGCCCCTGGCCCAGGAACTGGCTAAGAAACTGGGCGGCGAAGTGGCCTGTTCCAAACCGGTGGCTACTGATAAGAAATGGCTGTCAGAAGAACGCATCGTTGGTTTGTCCGGCAAGAAGTGCAAACCCCAGTTGGCCTTACTGTTTGGTATTTCCGGGCAAGTACAGTTTACCGTGGGTATCCGCGATGCCCGGGTCATAGCATCTATCAATACCGATGAAAATGCCAGCATGAACCAGATGTCAGATTACATTATGACTGCTGATTTGAAACAAGTACTGGCTGACCTAAACAAAGCTCTATAAAAGAGACTTTTATAAGACGCAGATAAACGCAGATTGCTTAAGATTACGCAGATTTAAATAACAATGATCAGCGCAATCTGCGTGATCTGCGTCTACTAATATTAACCGTCCCCTCTTGCATCTCGTCCCCTCTTGCATCTGCGTCTACTAATATTATCCTAATAAATCATTGGTCTTCTCAAAAGAGTTATGGATAGCATCGATAAGTTTGCCGGGCTGAAGGGCATCACCCAGCAGATGTACGTTGGGGAAACTTTCGTTTAGGCTTTGATAAAGGCTATTACAAGAGGCCACTCCAGTGGCGAAAACCACTGTGTCAGCAGGTATAGTGGTCGATTGGCCTGCTGTTTCAATCTCTACTCCTTTAGTACCGATAGCTATCACTTTGGTTTCCTCATGAACTTCTACTCCCAGAGTCCGCAGGTGTTTTAAAGCCGTCCAACGCATACCCCGTACCATATCCCGAGCCAGACCCTTACCCATCTCTAGCAGGGTGACCCGATAGCTGCCATGGGTCAATAGCTCCTGCAATACTTCGATCTCTTCGGCCTGGTGCAACATCATAAAGCGCAGAGAATCAGCACTCAGAGTGCCTTGTTCAGCTAAATAGATGGCAGTCTCGCAGCCGGTGGCTCCACCGCCTACCACAACTATGTTTTCGCCTTTTACCGGTTCACCAGCCAGCACCTGCCAAGCTTGCATCACCTGAGTCCCCGCCTCGGTAGGCAGGGGGGGTGTATGGGGCTGGGCACCGGTGGCTACCAAAATGATGTCGGGATTTTCGGAAGCAACTACATCTACATCGGCCAGCACCTCAGTTTTTAGCTGCACTCCCAAAGCAGGCAACACTTCCTGATAGTAATCGATTAAAGAATAGAATTCCTCCTTGCCCGGGGGAATAGATGCTAAACGCCACTGTCCACCCAAGTGGTTTTCCTTTTCCAGGATCACTACTTCATGTCCCTGCAAGGCTGCCACTCGGGCCGCTTCCAAACCGGCCGGACCAGCTCCAATTATCACTACCCGGTACTGCTGGCGGGGTTTCTTGATCTGGCGGGTCTCTTCCATACCTGCCTGGGCATTGATGGCACAGGTTACTCCGGGAAGGTCGGCCTTTTCTAAGAATACTCCGTCTAAACAGGTCATACAGGCGATACATTTGCGAATTTTATCAGCTTGCCCACTGCGGGCCTTGACGGCCCACTCATCATCAGCCAAAAAACCCCGGGCTACGGAAATAAGATCGGCTTGACCCCGCTGAAGAATGGCTTCGGCCAGAGCCGGGTCATTGATGCGGTTGCCGATAGCTATGGGAATATCGATCTGTTCACGGATCTTTTGGGCCAGATATACATAATTGCCTCGGGGGACTTCCGCTTGGATCTGCGGTACCCGCGATTGATGCCACCCGCCCGTTATATTGATGAAGTCCACCGAAGCGTTCTGCAGTTCGCGTGCGAAGATACGGGCTTCTCGCCAGGTATGGGAACCCGGTACGAAATCACTGCCGCTGAGGCGCACACTCAAAACCATATCGGCGCCCACCTGTCGGCGGATCGCTGCGGCTACTTCCAGACCGAAACGCATACGATTTTCCAGAGATCCCCCATACTGATCATTGCGTCGGTTGGTCAACGGGGACAGAAACTGGTTTATTAGGTAACCGGCACTGCTGATGAACTCAATAACATCGTAGCCGGCTTTTTGACCGCGGGCTGCCGCTTGGGCATAGCATTCAACCAACTGTTCTATCTCTTCCAGAGTCAGCTCCCGAGGGGTATATCTGGTCAATCCTGATGGAACTGCGGAAGGAGCAACGACTTCATAGCCCTGGTTGAATCCCAGTGAATAGGCGCCAGCATGGAACAGCTGCAGTCCGATGCGGGCACCATGTTGCTTGACCCGCTGGGTCAATTCCTGGTGTCCCTTGATGAAACTGTCATCATGAATGGATACAAATCCTCCATAAACTCCCTGGGAGTGTATGGCTGTACCGCCGATCATTATCAATCCTGCTCCACCACGAGCCCGCTGTTCATAGAAATTGATCAGGCGTGAGTTGACCTGCCCATCAGGACAATAGGCCAAATCAAGGGCGGACATTATGATGCGGTTGGGCAAAGTAAGATTCCTTATCCGCAGGGGTTCAAACAGCATAGTTTTACCTCCTAATATCACTGGCCGATGCAAGACCATTCTAAGAATATTACGATTACAAAATATCTGTCAACTCGCTGTCCAGACAATTGCCACATTTCGAGAGAATATGGGGACTGATGGCGATGTCAGGATTGGCATTCAAATTCCGGCTAGTTGCGCATATAAATATATTACCTTGAGCAGAAAATTATTATCTGATCAAACAGTCTTCCGAAGGAGGTGGGGAAAAGTGCCCCATGAATTCAACTCCCTGATACAAAAAGATCGCCAGGAGCGCCGCCAGGAACGTTTTAAGGGTACCTTGCTGGATTACCTGGCTATTGTAAAAAATGACCCAGATGTGACTATGCTGGCCCACGAACGCCTCCAGCGCTTGATCACTGCGCCAGGGGTTAAGACCATTAAAACTGAAGAGCAGCCCAGTTTGCGGAGACTGTATGGAAATTCGACTATAAAGGTTTATCGCTTCTTTGAAGAAGAATTCTATGGTATCAATAGTACTATTATGGAGATAGCCCGCTACTTTTATGCTGCCGCCATGCGTGGGGAAGAAGCCCGTCAGGTGCTGTATCTGGTGGGACCGGTGGGATCAGGAAAGTCATCTTTGATGGAGAGCCTTAAGCGGGCTTTGGAAAACAGTCCTCCTATCTATGTGATCCAGGACTGCCCCATGCGCGAAGAACCACTGCACTTGATCCCCAAACATCTACGGCCTCAATTTGAAAAGCTTTTAGGCGTGAAAATCGAAGGTGATCTGTGCCCGATCTGTCGCTACCGTCTGACCCATGAATATAACGGAGAATATGAGCGCTTCCCGGTGACGGTCAGTGATTTTTCCATTCGCTCTCGAAAAGGGATAGCGGTGGTACCGCCCGTAGACCCTAACAACCAAGATGCTTCGGTATTGGTGGGCTCGGTGGATATCTCCAAAATGGATCTTTATCCCGAAGATGATCCGCGGGTACTGGCCTTGAATGGGGCCTTTAATACCGGTAATCGAGGAATTGTTGAATTCATAGAAGTCTTTAAAAACGATGTTGAGTATCTACATACCATCATCACCGCTACCCAGGAAAAGTCGATACCTTCACCGGGTAAAGGTTCCATGATCTATTTTGATGGTATTATCTTGGCACATTCCAATGAGGCGGAATGGAACAAGTTCAAAGCCGATCATACCAATGAGGCTATTTTGGATCGGATCGTCAAGATCGAGGTTCCGTACTGCCTGGAGTTGAGCCAGGAAATCCGCATTTACGAAAAGATCCTGCGCAAGAGTAATTTTACCGCCCATATAGCTCCTCACACCCTTGAGATTGCCTCCATGTTCGCGGTGGTCAGTCGTCTGACCCCCTCCAACAAAGTAGATATAATCACCAAAATGCGCATTTATAACGGTGAAGAAGTCCTGCGCCAGGATTTATCTCAAAAGGTAGATATTCAGGAACTGAAGGACGAAGCAGGTCGAGAAGGGTTCACCGGTATTTCCACCCGGTTTATCATGAAAGCTATCGACAATGCTCTGGCCGAATCAGATCATAACTGCATCAATCCCATCACGGTTATGGAAGCTTTGATCAAAGCAGTCAAGTCCACTGATATGGGGGATGAAGAGCGGGGGAGGCTACTGGGCTACTTGCAGAACAATATCAAAAAGGAATACCACCGCATTCTGGAAAAGGAAGTTACGCAAGCCTTTATTTATGGCTATCGTGAACAAGCTGAGACCCTGTTCAACAATTATCTGGATCATGCCGAAGCCTTTGTCAATAAGGTGAAACTAACCGATCTCAACACGGGTGAAGAATTGGAAGCTGATGAAAAGTTCCTGGATTCCATTGAATCTCAGATCGGTTTGACTGGTTCAGCGGCCCGTGGTTTTCGCAGTGATGTGACTGCTTATATGTTTTCGCTGCTACGCAGCAACCAGACCATCGACTATACCAGCTACGAGCCCTTAAAGGAAGCTATCGAGAAGAAGCTGACCACTTCAGTACGAGAGTTATCGAGAGTAGTGACCCAGGCCCGGGTGCGCGATGAAGACCAAAATAAAAAATACCATGCCATGGTTGAGGAGATGAAACGCAACGGCTATTGTGATGACTGCTGTAACGTGATCCTCAAATACGCTGCCAACAATCTATGGAAAGATTAGCAGTCCGGGTTAGGGAGGAATCAAGATGGCCATCTTCCATGATTTTGACCCCACTAGACGGGATCGCAGTGCCGAGGATCGCCGCCGTCATCGAGAACTTATCCAGGATTCTATAAAACGCAATCTGGGCAGCATAGTGGCCGAGGAAAGCATCATTGGCCAGAGCAAAGACAAGATCTTTAAGATTCCGGTACGGGGATTAAAAGAATATCAGTTTGTCTTTGGAGAAAACCGTCCGGGAGTAGCCACTGGACAGGGCAACGAAAAGCGCGGACAGCGTATGGGACAGCAGCGCGGAGCCGGTGGCACTGGTGCCCAGGAGGGGCCGGGCAATATCGAAGGAGAAGATGTCTACGATACAGAGATAACCTTAGAACAGCTGACGGAATACTTGTTTGAGGATATCGATCTGCCCTTTTTGGAAAGGCGCAAATTTACTTTGGTGGAGAGTGAACAGAGTCATCGGCGTTGGGGTATACAGCGCAAGGGAATACCTCCCCGACTTTCGAAAAAGCGTTCCATGATGGAAAGAATCAAGCGCCGGCAGTCCACTCACAGGGTGAAGCAGGAACTGGATCAAGATGAAGATATAGAACGTTTCCCTTTCCGGGAAGAAGACTTGCGCTATCAGCGTGTCAAGGAAGATCCGCGTTGGCAATCCAATGCCGTGGTCATATGTATTATGGATAACTCCGGATCCATGTACCAGAATAAAAAGTTTTTGGCCCGTACTTTCTTTTTTTTGCTTTACCAATTCATACGTTATCGCTATCTGCAGGTGGAATTGGTATTTATCAATCATACTACTACCGCCAAAGAGGTCAACGAAGACGATTTCTTTCACCGGGGTGAATCTGGTGGCACTATGATCAGCAGCGGCTATGAGAAAGCTCTGGAAATAATCGAGCAGCGCTACAGTCCCCAGAGATGGAATATATATACTGTCCATTGCAGTGATGGAGACAATTGGCCGGAGGATGTTGAACAAGCCGTGCAAAAAGCTCAGGAACTGTGTGCGGTGTGCAATCTATTCGGTTACTGTGAGATCACATCCTCCTGGACACCCATGCAAACCATGAAGGATGCTCTCCAAGAGTCTTTGTCGACTGCTAATTCAGTTCTTGTCACCATTAATAACAAGGATGACGTATGGCCTGCTTTTCGAAGTTTAATGATGATCGCGGATAAGGAGTGATAGGGTTGGGCAGTGAGTATCAGCTGCAGGAACTGCAGGATTACAGCTGTCGCTTGGAGGAGCTGGCCGCAGAAAATGATTTGGACTGTTATCCCCAGGAGTTCGAACTGGTCAGCTATGAAGATATGCTGGCCCATGAGGCTTATCTGGGTATGCCTTCCCGTTATCCCCATTGGAGTTTCGGCAAAGCCTATGAGCGTCGTAAAACTTTTTATCGCTACAATTTGACCGGTCTCCCCTATGAGATGGTGATCAACTCCAATCCCTGTTTGGCTTATTTAATGAAGGATAACACCCTGCTGTTGCAGATCCTGACCATGGCTCATGTTTATGGACATAATGATTTTTTCAAAAATAACCGTCTGTTCTGTGAAGGTACCCAGGCTCAATATACCCTGGAAATGTTCAAAGGACATGCCGATCGGGTCAGATGTTATATGAGTGACCCCAGCATTGGTAATGAGAGGGTGGAGCGTATTATCAACGCTGCCCACGGTTTACGTTTTCAGACCTATCGTGTGGTCGGGGAAAAGCATCTGAATCGTCGTGAACAGGAAGAACGTTTGTTGGCCAGCTGGCAAAAGCCCTCTTCCCCCAACCCCTTATTAGAGACTCCTGAAAAGATCAAGCCGCCTGATCTGAGCAAGGTGCCTTTACAGCCCCAGGAGGATATCCTATTATTTTTGTTGGAGCATGCCCCCTTAAGCGACTGGGAGAAGGATCTGCTGGCAATGGTCAGAGAAGAAAGCCTGTATTTCCTGCCCCAGGTAGAGACCAGAATAATGAATGAAGGGTGGGCCAGCTTTTGGCATTACCGCCTGCTATCCCAACTGGGCTTAGAGCAAGGTCACTACCTGGAGTTCATCAAACGCCACAATCAGGTCATCTGCCCGATAGAAGGGAGCTTAAACCCTTATCATCTAGGCTATAAGATTTTCGAGAAGTTGGCCCAGGATAAAGGGATGTCCTTTATCTTTGCGGTTCGAGCTGAATCCCGGGACGCTGCCTTCCTGGCCCGTTTCCTTGATGAAGAGCTATGCCGCGAACTAAACTTGTTTGCCTATCGTAAACGAGGTCGCGAATTTACTATCACCGAGGTGGCAGATGAGTCTGGCTGGAAGACTATCCGGGAGACTCTGGTAGCTATGACGGGGCTCAATAATATCCCCAGCATCAGAGTCCTGGAGGTAGGAAAACGCAACCGGATCCTGTATTTGGAACACGAATTCGATGGCCGGGAACTGCAGCTGGAATATGCTCATCAGACCTTGAAATACATAGCTCAACTGTGGGGAGGCACCGTGCGCCTGAAAACCCAAATCCGCAATACTCCACAACTCTTGGAATCAGACGGCACCTAGGGAAGCAAGAGGGCTATGGAAGAAAGCCCTCATTAGGGGATGTTTATTACCGAGTAAAATTATATAATAGACAAGAGGAGGACAGGCCACTGGTCTAGGCCTGTTATTATACTTTTTATGGGTGAAAGGGGTTAGTCGGGTGAGTACTTATGAGGGTGTTGAGATAGTTGTAGATGGTGTGACCGGAGTTGGCAAGACCAGCCTGGTAAGAATAATCAGCGAAGAATTTAATTTCTCTCCTTTTAATGAAATGTTTGATGATGAGAATCGGCTGCTACATAAATTCTTTTATGACCGGCCTAAATGGGCCTTCCCCATGCAGACCAACTTCTTGACCAACCGTTTCAAGCAGTACCGCAAGGCTATGCAAACAGGACATGCAGTTATGGATCGCTCCATTTACTCGGATCGGATTTTTGCTCGTATGTATCTGGAATACGGCTATCTCAGCCATGAAGAATATGATGTTTACAACAATTTGCTCAACGCTCTCTTAGAACAGGTTGAACCTCCCAAACTTTTGGTATATCTACGGGTAAATACCGATGAGGCCATTCGACGTATCCACCGGCGCGGTCGTCCTGATGAATTGGAAGTGGAGCGGGAATACTGGGATCATCTTAACCAGTTTTATGAACGGAATTATGAAAATTTTGACCTGGGCAAACTACTGGTGCTGCAGGTGGACGATTTGGATTATGTTCATCGCCCTGAGGATCGGCAGTATATGGTTGATCAGATCCGTAAAGCTCACCAAACTATAGACGAGTCACCAACCAAACTGTCGGCTGTCGACAGCCGCTAATAGCGGGAATGTCGAATCCTGGAATCTGCTATGACAAGCAGGAATCATTGGGAAAGGTTGTGACTTGATGGCCCTGATTCTGGGCATTTTGGCGGGGTGTATTCTAGCCATTTATTCTCCATACTTTGTGCGCATCATTACGGGATCACCTCGGGCGTTTGAAGAAGAACTGCTCAAAGCTTTTGCAGCCTGGGCCATCACGCGCGGGGCTGCTATTCGCGGTCAGATTCGCCTGTTGATTCTAGCTTCTCTGCTCCTGGAAATCATATATTTTGTTATGGTCTTCACGGCCATATCTAATCCCGCTATGCTTATTTTCACCGGTTTTCTGGTGGGGGTCGAAGTAATTCACTTCTCCATAGTTATGCGCACGTTTTACAGATTTTTCCGCGGGGAAATCATGATAAAAGAGATTTTTAACTGGCGCATGGAACGTGTCAGTGCGGTACTGTTTTTTACCCATTGCATGCTGGTCATATTCAGTTTGATTTGGGGATGATCATCATGGCCAAGGAGGAAGTATGTTAACAGATCTCAACTACCGATTATCCTGTCTTACGGTTTACCGTTCGTTGCTGCAAGATCCGGTCATGTCAGCACTTCGATCCAGCCTGGAAAATCTCCAACCCACCGGTGATCAACCCTTAGCAGCATCAGATGCTTTTCACAGCATGGTGCATCGACTTCTCCAAACTGGATTATCATTCGGTGACCATTTGCTGGACTTGATTTCCCATGATGATAATCCTTTCAGCAGGAATTGTGAACTGTATGGGTTGGATTCCTGCTCAGCAGCTTTGCAGCAGGTTACCGCCCGCGACTTGAGGATTTTGCAGGATTTGTATGTTAATCCCTCCATGGTTGCTGTACCGGAGTGGCAGGAGCTACAACCTCTATTTGATTCCCAGGAGCCCGCCGGTTCAAATAGCCTTCTTACCTGGCTAAGGCAGAGCGAGGACTGGGGACAGGAATTATCTTCCCTGGCAGATCATTATCGTAAGCATTCTCGGGGAATGATATCTCGCTATCGAGCCTTAAGCTGGGAAGGAGAGGGGCTGCAGGGACTTGAACATCCTGATTTGCCCCGGATGAGCGACTTGATAGGATATGAGTCGCAAAAAGAGCAGATATTAGCTAACACCCGCCAGTTCGTAGAGGGTTTTCCCGCCAATAATATCTTATTGTATGGTAGCCGTGGTACCGGCAAATCCACTATGGTGAAATCCCTAATACACGAGTTTTGGGATTGGGGTCTGCGTTTGGTAGAGGTAGGGCGGGATCAGCTAGTATATCTGCCCCAACTGGTGGACACTTTAAGTGATTATCGTCTCCCGGTGATTATCTTTATTGATGACCTATCTTTTGAAGCCTACGAAACAGGATATAAAGGGCTGAAGGCGGTGATGGAAGGCAGCCTGCAGCGTCAGCCGCAGCATATTTTGATTTACGCTACTTCCAACCGTCGTCATCTGGTTAAGGAGTTTTTTGCGGATCGATCCGGCCCCGGAGAGGAAATCCATACCCAGGACACCTTGCAGGAGAAACTATCTCTATCAGACCGTTTTGGCTTGACTCTGACTTTTCCCCCCACCCAGCAGCAGCTTTATCTGCAGATAGTGGAACATATGGTGCAGGAACAGGGCATCGAAATGGATGCTGAACTCTTGAGACGTCGAGCTTTGGAATGGGAAAGAGCTCATCACGGGCGATCAGGACGAACAGCCCGCCAGTTCGTTAACTCACTCCGTCGGCTTTAGTGGAGAAGAGTTTTACCTCTCCCGACTACTGGAGCTGACAGTAGCAAAGGGGTGAACTCTCCCTCTTCCTTGAACCCAGCCGCCGCATAATAGGCAGTGCCGATTTTGGATACAAAGGACAGTTTCCCATGCCAGTTGTGTGCTTGCACATCGAAATAGTTATCGGGTCGACTGGAGTCATAAATACGGATATACAGTTGGGGGAGTTGAGCCTCCTGGTGAGGGGATATTTTCCAGGTAACCAGAAGGCGACCGCTGCGATAAGATTTGATATCGAGAGTATCGGCCTCCTCTTTGCTGGGGGGCAGGTAGTTGAATAACTCCTGACCGACTTCAAACTTGAACTTACGCTCCGGCCAGGTGTGACCGGTGCGGTGAGGACGATCCAGTATAGTAAGGGTCACGTATATTAGCGATGACAACACAGCTACCAGCAAAAAAATATAGAGCAGAGGGGACACTGGCTTCAGCCTCCTTGTGTGTGTTTATGCTAGTATGTCCTGGGACACCAAAAACATGGCTTAAGTACGGCCAACCGGATAAAAATGTGGTAATCCGTTACCGCCGCTAGATAAATAGGGGGATTAGGTGAACATGAATGACCACAAGCCAGCCTGGGGATGGCTGGATGTTGTACTGGTTTATCTGGGGATAATTGCGGCTAGTTTGCTCTTTGGCAGGTATGGCCAACAGTTGATGAATTATCTTTCCGGGCTGGGAATACCTGATAACGCTCTGAGCAAATTCACCGTGGCCTATAGTATGCAATTCTTGGTAACGGTGGGATTAGTGTTGGTGCTGGCAGGAATCGTTCATAGATCTGGTTGGCGGGAACTGGGATTGGTTCCGGTTACTGGTCGGCAATTTTTGCGTTACGGTATCCTAGGTGGTCTGGCCCTGCTGGTAGTCATCTTCTTGTTAAGCCTGCCTCTGGAAATTCTCAAACCGGATTTGCCCCCGCAAACCTACGAAGAGATGCTGCGTCTCGCTGAGGGAACCGGGCAATTTCTCCTGTTGCTGTTCTTGGGAGTCGTTCTGGCACCCATAGCAGAGGAACTTTTTTATCGGGGCATGATCTATCCGCTAGCCCGCTACTCCCTGGGGCCAGTCTGGGGCGCTATTGGCGCGGGGCTGGTTTTCGGTTTGGCTCATTGGGATTTTTGGAGAGCCATTCCCCTGGCAGTGGGGGGAGCCATATTGTGCTACCTATACGAAAAAAGCGGCAGTATCTGGGCCACCGCTACCGCCCACAGCATTTGGAACGGTATTATGACTTTACTGGTTTATTTCAGCTTGCGCTGAGCCAGGATGCAGAGGGGGCGGTTCTTTCTGTAATTTCATAATAAATATTTGACGCAGATCTACGCGGATTCATTAAGATAACGCAGAAGGTAGAAATAAACTCATAAAAAATCTGCGTAAATCTGCGTCTTAAGTTTACAAATGCCAAAAAGAGCTGTCCCCTCTTGTATCCTGTCTATCAAGCCTGGTCAGGTCTGAATTTGATCAAAGCATAGGCACTTAATACTGCCCAGGTGACTTCCAACAGGATAAAACCTATCTGTATTTCTAGCACGGCTATTACAGCCAATAATACTGAACCAACCAGGTTAGTCAGGTTGTACATGGGATGACGTCGGTTCCACTTGCCGATTTGACTGAGTGCAAAAGCAAGTAAAATGAGCATAGCTCCAATTACTGAAATGACCTGTAACACTTGTGAAAACCTCCTCAATCTAAGACTCTTCCAACTATAGCATAAATGATACAATTAGATGAAATATCTGCACGGGAAGTTAGTGTCCTATTAAATATGGATAGTGTATGATAATGGGTTATCTGGTTTAAGAGGATATGACAACTTCATTGACAAACTTCGCTGAAAGGATTAAATAAATATATAGATTATCAGCCTAAGGGTAAAGGGAGGGATTGAGTTGCCGATCTATGAATATGAATGCGAAACATGCGGTAGATTCGAAAAGATGCAGAAAATGTCTGATGCCGCTCTCACCGAATGCCCAAGCTGTGGTAGCCAGGTGCATCGAGTGATAAGTAAAAATGTGGGCATAGTATTTAAAGGCTCTGGTTTTTATGCTACAGATAGCCCCAATCGTATAAAAAGTGAGGCCCGCGCTGTCAACCAGGAACGCCAAAAAGACAACCAGGCTCTGTTGGATGGCGATGTCAAAGGATATGTACAGCAGTCGGAAAGCACTGATAAAAAAGTGGCGGGAGCTTAAGCCAATAGATAAAACTATGGATGTAAACAATTCCCCTGTTTGAAGGGGAATTATTCTTAACTGGAGAATTAGAGGGTTTTAGCAATAGTTTGTAGTAGTTTTTTGTGTACAATAGATGCGCCGGACGGGCGCAGTGAGGAGTTCTAAGCATGAAAGAAGTGGTGATCTATACCGATGGAGCATGTTCCGGTAACCCCGGACCAGGCGGATGGGGGGCGGTGCTCCTGGCTGGACCTTATCGTAAGGAATTATCTGGCTATGAGGAACAGACCACCAATCAGCGTATGGAATTGAAGGCAGTTATTGAAGCTCTACAGGCTCTAAAAGTTGAGGGCTGGGATGTTACTGTCTACACCGACAGTGCCTATGTTGTAAATGCGTTTAAGCAAAATTGGATCGACAAGTGGCTTAAAAATGGCTGGCAAAACAGCCGCAAAGAGGCAGTAGCCAACCGTGACCTATGGATGGCCCTTTTAGAAGCCATGCAAACAAATCAGGTGCGCATCGAGAAAGTAAAGGGCCATGCTGGTCATCCCTTAAATGAGCGCTGTGATGAATTGGCCCGTGCCCAGATCAAGGAAAACCGTGCGAAGAATGATGGAATCATGTGAATGTAAAGGAGATGAAATAACGTGTGGCAAGCTATCTCTGACCGCATATCTACTTGGCGGGTGAAAAGACATCTGACCAGTTGTGGCAAGAACTTACGGGCCCGCAATCCGGGGCTGCTTTTTTTAGGTGAGGGTTCCGAAGTGCATATTGGCGACAATGTGTTGCTGGAAAGAGATGTAAGGATCTCCACCGGAACCAATGCCCGGGTCTACATCGGGGACAACTCCTATCTGGGTGATGGCTGCAACCTGTTGGCGGTAAAAGAACTTCGCATTGGTAAAGGCTGTTCCATCAGCTGGCATGTGCTCTTTATGGACACCTCTTCCCATCCCTTAGCTTTTGCAGGGGAAAAGATGGAGACTAAAATCGCACCCATAATAGTGGAAGACCATGTCTGGATCGGGTGCCGAGCTGTAATCTTAAAAGGGGTCACGGTAGGGGAAGGCTCCATTATTGCCAACAATGCGGTAGTGACTAAAGATGTGCCTCCCCGCACTATGGTGGCAGGTAATCCAGCCCGGGTCATCAAAGAGGATGTCATCTGGGAATGAGCAAAATTGAAGTATACCAGACGTTAGAGGATGGCATAGTAAAACTAGGAGTAAAAATTCATGATACCCAGGCCAATGTAGCTGATCTACTGGAGGCCTGGCAGCCTCTTTGTGATGACGAAACCATCTATAAGGCTTATGGTCAGAACCACCATTCCGTCTGTAAGGGATGTCCTAACAACTGTTGTAATACCGCTTATGTGATACCTGATCTAATATCTTTCCGGCAAATAGCGGCTCAGCTGCAAAAAACTGAACCAGAGCTTATTGAGGATTGGTTTGAGCCGGACAAGTTAGCCCTGGGATTACTGAAAATTAAATCAAATCCCTGTATTTTTTTGCAAGAGGGCATCTGTAGTATTTATTCGCTGCGTTCCCTTATCTGCCGTTTTTATATATGCAGTGACCTGACCTGGGAAGCGGAAAAGCTCATCTATACTATTGCTTGGAGCGGCGCGGCGGCTACCCAGATCTATGCAGCGCAAGAGGGCTATTTGCCAGAACCAGCCCCGGGAGGCTTTACCAGCTTTGATCGTTTCTTTGTGGAACTGGTGGAAGCCTATCGGGAACTCCCTGGTGTTAAGGCTTTTTTGTCAGCTGAAGGTTATCAGGATATCCCTCTGCAACATTTTTGGTAAGCCAATCGATAGTGGAAGGAATGAGATGCTTACTTGACAACCATTATCTGTATTGAGACCAGTGATCCCTTCCCCGTGATTCGCACCATGGAGGAGCATTCCGTCCATTTGTTGGCCATGTCCTGCGGCGATTCTCCTGATATCACCTTCCGCATGTACTACTATTTAGAAGACTACCCCGCAAAATAGCGCAAGTTCGGGGAAGATTTGGCAGTTTTTTTATACAGGGGCAGGAATTCTTATCGGCAGGATGAATATATCCTGTTATACTCTATTTGTATGGTTATGCACTGACCATACCAGAACATATAATTATAATTCTCAGGGAGGGACTTTATTTGAAGCGTAGAGGACAAGTGAAGTGGGCTATCATGCTTAGCCTTATCTTTATGTTTACTATGGTGGCTGGCTGCGGTGGCGACAACGGCGAACAGAGTAGTGAGGACGTTATCAAGTTGGGCTTTTTAGGTGCTCTGACTGGTGATGTTGCCAACTACGGGATCCCCGGTGAAAAGGGCATGAGAATGGCTATTGATGAGATAAATGCCCAGGGTGGAGTTTTAGGCAAAGAATTAGTGGGTATATATCAGGACAACAAGGGCGATAGCTCGGAGATTGCTAACATAGCGCAACGGTATATCACCCGTGATAAAGTAGTAGCTATGGTAGGAGATCCCTGTACCGGTTTGACTAAAATAGCGGCGGATATCGCTCAAAAGAACCAGGTGGTAATATTCTCAGCCGGTGCTACTGGAGCAGACGTTGTAGAAATTGGCGATTTTGTTTTCCGCAACACTATGTTGGACACAGTAGCCGCTCCAGTGGTGGTTGATTGGATGATAAACGAAAAACAGTGGACCAAATTTGCCTTGATAACCTCTTTGAACAATGGCTACAGCACCGCGCTTACGCCCATATTCGAGGAAGAGATAGTGGCTCAGGGCGGTACCATCGTTCTCAGTGAATCGATCAATGACAAAGAAACCGATTTCAGTGCTCAGATAACCAAGCTCAAGGGTGTTGATGCCGATGTACTGGTATTTACCGGTTACTACACGGAAGCAGCTTTAATATTGAAAGAGGCCCAAAAGCAGGGTGTGGATATCCCGTTGGTAGGCGGTGACGGTTTATATGGCCAGGATCTGATTAGCCTGGGTGGCGACGCCGTAGAAGAAAAGATATTTTTATACTGTGGATTCGCTGCTGACCAGCCCAGTGAACAGACTGCTCAGTTCGTAGAAAACTATCGCGCCCTATACAACGAAGAACCCGATATGTTTTCCGCTCAATACTATGACGCCGTTATGATCTTGGCCCAGGCCATGGAAAAATCCAACAGTTCAGATCCCAAGGTGTTTAAGGATGAAATAGCCAAGCTCAAGGATTATCCGGGAGTATCTGGTAATACTACCATTCGTGACAATCGCGAACCCATCAAGAGCCCGGTATTTTTAGTTACAGTAAAAGACGGAACTTTCCCTTCTCTAGTAACCAAGATCCCGGTAAATGTTGAATAGATTTCCGTATAATAGCAATGGCCCGTCCTTTCGGGGATGGGCCATTGTCAAGCTGTGCAGAGTTTAGCCGCAGAAATGAGATGATCTGTGCTAAACTGTGTATAGTCTACATCGCAACAGGGGAGGACGTCCATGTTCCTGGAACAATTACTCAACGGACTGACCCTGGGCAGCACCTATGCGTTGATTGCCCTGGGATATACTATGGTGTACGGAATCATACAGCTTATAAACTTTGCCCACGGAGAAATCTACATGATCGGGGCTTTCGTGGGGTTGTTTCTGGTAACGGTTTTGGGAGTCAACATCCTAGTAGCTCTGGCTCTGGCTATGCTTACCTGCATGGTAGTGGGGATGTTGATCGAAAGAGTAGCCTACCGCCCCCTGCGAGGTAAGTCTACCCGTCTGTCGGCCTTGATCAGTGCCATCGGAGTATCAATTTTCCTGCAAACTCTATTGGCCCTTTTGGCTGGTACCAACACCCGCAGCTATCCGAGCATCTTCAATTCTCAAACCTTTGATCTAGGGTTTGCCGAGGTGTCTTTACTGCAGATAATTATTCTGGTATTTGCGGCTTTGCTAATGATCGGTCTGCAGGTCATGATCCATAAGACCCGTATCGGTAAAGCTATGCGCGCTTCCTCTCAGGATCTGGAGGCCTCCTATCTTATGGGCATAAACGTTAACCGAGTTATTTCCTTTACCTTTGCTATTGGATCAGCCCTGGCTGCTGCCGGTGGAGTAATGGTAGGGATCTATTACAATGCTGTCTGGCCTTATATGGGTATGATGGCTGGCTTAAAGGCCTTTGCTGCTGCCGTGATGGGCGGTATAGGATCCATTCCTGGAGCGATGATCGGTGGCTTGACTCTGGGAGTTTTGGAGATAATGGGAGTTGCCTATTTAACTTCCTCCTATAAAGATGCAATTGCCTTCGGCATGCTTATTCTGGTTCTGTTGATTCGCCCCCAGGGGTTGTTGGGCAAGAAGATCACTAAAAAAGTATAGGTGGATTGCCAATGGACGCATATTTGACACAATACATCGATCCTTACTATCTACGCCTTTTAGTATTGATAGGGATCAATATCATACTAGCCCTGGGTTTGAATATTATCACTGGGGTCACCGGGCAGCTTTCCATGGGTCATGCTGGTTTCATGAGTTTGGGAGCTTATACTTCGGCTATCCTGTCCATGCAGTTTGCCTGTCCCTTCTGGCTGGCTCTGCTGGCGGGAGCATTTGTGGCTGCCCTATTTGGCTGTCTGATCGGTATCCCTACCCTGCGTTTGGAAGGCGACTATCTGGCCATGGTCACCATTGGTTTTGCTGAAATAATTCGGGTATTCTTTCTCAATTTTGAGCCCGGCGGCAAGGCAGTTGGCCTGGCCGGGATCCCCCAAAACACCAATTTTGTGCTGGTGCTGGTTATGGTGATAGTGATCGTATACTTAAACTCAAAATTGCTAAATTCTCGCATAGGCAAGGCCTGGTATTCTATTCGCGAAAACGAGATCGCTGCCGAGGCTTGCGGTGTTGACACTACCCGCTTGAAAGTAATGGCCTTTACGGTGGGGTCATTCCTGGGAGGCCTGGGTGGGGGGCTCTATGCTCACTATATGTTTTTTATTCGTCCCCAGGACTTTGCTTTTATGAAATCCATAGAACTCTTGAATATGGTGGTCTTGGGCGGTATGGGCAGCATTCCCGGAACGATCATTGGTGCCACGATCCTGACACTGGCCCCGGAACTGCTACGGGTGGTTGCAGAGTATCGGATGCTGTTCTACGGTGCCTTACTGGTTATTCTAATGATTTTCCGCCCCAATGGACTCTTAGGTGATGTGAGGGTCTATGATATCCGCAAACGCTGGGGCAGAAAAGAGGTGCAGGCTAATGCCGATACTAACCCTTGATGGGATCAGCCAGGAATTTGGAGGTCTGCGGGCTCTGGATGGGGTCGATCTTATGGTGGAGGAACAGCAGATCTATGGCATAATTGGGCCAAATGGGGCTGGTAAAACCACTCTGTTTAATATAATTACCGGAATATATGATCCCACTGAAGGAACGATCGAATTTCTTGGCCAGGCTATCAATGGTGCCAAGGCTTATCAGGTAGCCCAAATGGGCGTAGGCCGTACTTTTCAAAATATACGGCTCTTTCAAAAACTTTCGGTTTTGGATAATGTGCGCATGGGTGCCTATGGTGTGACCCGCAGTGGTTTTTGGAGTAGTTTGTTAGGATTGCCCCGTTCACAGCGGGAAGCCCAGGAAGTAACAGCCCGAGCCGAAGAGCTGCTGGATAAGGTAGGCCTGTTAGATAAGAAAATGGAATATGCCGTTAATCTGGCCTATGGTGAACAGCGCCGCCTGGAAATCGCCCGGGCCTTAGCCTTGAAACCTACTCTGCTGCTGTTGGACGAACCCGCTGCTGGCATGAACGCCAAGGAAAAGGTCGAACTCATGGAATTGATATACCAACTGCGGGAGCAGATGAAATTGACTATACTACTAGTGGAACACGATATGAACCTGGTCATGAACATTTGTGAACGTATAGCGGTACTGGATTATGGTCGTAAAATCGCCGACGGACCTCCCCAGGAAGTAAAAAGTGATAAGCGAGTAATCGAGTCGTATCTCGGCGCAGAGGCATGAGAACTGTCCCCTTATTAGCAGCCATATTTTTGGCCGTCTTGTGTATGTCCACCGCCTCCATCATGATTCGGGTTTGTACGGCTCCAGCTATGGTCATAGCATTATACCGAGTCGGGTTTACCACTGGATTGGCAGGTGTCATAGAGGGGAGGAGCCTGCCGGAAAATATAGCCGCTATAGAGCGCGAGGATCTGTTGTATATTCTGGGAGCAGGATTCTTCTTGGCGCTTCACTTTGCCTTTTGGATAACTTCTCTTAGTTACACCACCGTTTCCAGTTCGGTGCTTTTTACCAATCTGCAAGTAGTATTCGTCTTGATCCTGTCGGTCATATTCTTGAAAGACAAATTGAATCGGCCCATAATAATCGGCATTCTGGTGGCCCTGGTGGGCTGCCTTTTTATTGCTGGTGGTGATCTAAGCTCCGGGAGGATATTGGGCGATATGCTGGCTCTGGCCAGTGGTTTGTTTATCGCCATCTATTTTTTGATTGGTCGTAAGATCCGTCCCCGGGTAAACACCTTTACCTATACCTTTATGGTATCCGGCGCAGCTGTGGTGGTGCTCCTGGCGGGAACTCTGGCGGGAGGTTGGTCATTGACCGGTTATCCAGCTGGAGACTGGCTGCTTTTCTTCTTGATGGCTCTGGGGCCGGGTATTGGCGGTCATGCTATCTTGAACTGGGCTCTCAAATATGTGCAGGCTCCGATAGTGTCAGTCTCGATTCTAGGTGAGTCAGTAGGAGCCAGTATTTTAGCTTTTTTCATATTCCAAGAACATCTACTCTGGTACCAGATCATCGGGGGCCTACTCATCCTGGCGGGAATCTATACCGCTTCCGTTCATCAGCAAAAGCGCACGGGCTAAAATACCAGACAGGGCTTGTACCTCCTGCTGCCCAAAAACTCTGTTCATGTCATCCTGAGGGAGGTACGACTGAAGGATCTTTCCTTCAGGTATTTAAGGATTCTTCGACGCGGTCTTCTGTCGCACCGTGTAGCAGGGAATGGCAGGAACGGGACGATGTGGGCATCGTCCCCTACACACTGTCACACCGCCGTAGAAAACGGACAAACAGGGTCGTTTACCCCTACAAGCGAATTATTTTGTATTTTCCTATTGTCATCCTGAGGGAGGCACGACCGAAGGATCTTTCCGGCTAGCATAGGTAGGAGGCGATGCCCACATCGCTCCGCAGGATCGTATATCAAATGTGGTGCGATTGCCTACGCCAAACCATACTCATTATGCAGATCTTATGGATCCCATGGAAAAACGGGACGATGTGGGCATCGTCCCCTACACAGTCTCTAACCGCTCTCCCTAGTTCGGACCGGGTTGACGCTGTTTCTTATTTGTAGAGTTGGGTGACCTGGGCTTTGGGGAAGTAGTGTTCCACTATCTCCCGGGCTTTTTTGCCTTCGTTGGCCATAGCCTGGGCTCCCCACTGTTCCATGCCTACTCCGTGCCCCCAGCCGCTGCCTTCAAAGATCACATTATTGCCGCTGACCGTGATTTTGCTGATAGCAGTAGAGTAAAGACGATCAAAACCAATTTCCTGGCGCAGATCCACCGCGGGAATGGAAGCTTGGCCGGCGGTAATGGTAGTAGCTCGGCCAGAGGGCCCACGTTTACTTACCCGAATATCACTCAAATCTCCCGCCTCAGCTCCCAAAATGCCTTTTACCTCAGAGACAGGCACCTTCACTTTCCAGTTTCTATACTTTTTCGGAGCTTGCTCTATACCCTCGGTGTCCACGGAAACATTATAGGGGGCCTTTTTGGCTAATTTGGGGAAGCCTTCCTCCATGGAGGCTGTTTTGCCATTGGAGACGGCATGGAACATGGCATAGACAAATTTGCCATCGGTGGTCAACACCTGACCGCGGGTTTCCTCCACCGCTTTGCTGATCTTGTCAGTGATCAGATCCTCATTATAAGCTTGGAATTCGGTATGATCGTCACTGGCATCAGTACCGTGTTTGCCCCGGGTGCCGTTTTCATATTCGATCAAACATAGGGTTCCGGTACGGGCGATTATAGCTTGGGCTTTGAGGGCTTCCATAGGAAACTTGGGGCCAATTTCGGCAGCCACTACCCCTTTTAGATATTCTTCCAGCTTTATTTCTTCTTTTTGGCCAGTAGCCTTGCGGTACAGACTGATGGTAGGTTCTTGGTCGTATTTAGCTACTTCGGGAGCCATCTTGGGGGTGACAGGTTTTTGTGCCTCTTGTTGGCAACCGGCGATATTGCCGCCTATATACACCAACGCCAAAGCCAACCACAGCCATTTATATTGTTTGATCTTCCAAATATACAAGTGCATCGCTCCTTAACCTTTTTTATAGTTTTACCGCCAGACAATTTGTTATGACAGTAAAGGCAACGGAAATGGGAACTTGGTCAAGTACCACTGGTAATATATAATTGAACGAGGATAAATGGAGGAGATGGCCGTAAATGCATATTGTTCTGTTTGAACCGGAAATACCGCAAAATACCGGCAATATAGCCCGTACCTGTGCTCTGACTCGCAGTGTTTTACACTTAGTAAAGCCGCTTGGTTTCTCCCTTGAGGATCGCTATTTGAAAAGAGCCGGTTTGGATTACTGGGATAAAGTAGAGGTCAATATGTGGGATAGCTGGGATGATTTTCTCCAGGCTTTTCCCGGCCACCGAAAATTCCTGGCCACCACCCGAACCCACCAGAGCTATCAGGATATCCAATATGAAATAGATGATATGCTGATTTTCGGGCCGGAGAGCAGAGGTTTGCCGGTTGAGATATTGCGTTCCTTTCCGGATAACTTGATTCGGATTCCTATACGGGATATTGGACGATCTCTTAATCTAAGCAATTCCGTGGCGATAATCATATATGAAGCTCTGCGTCAAATGGACTTTCCTGGCTTACGGTAATGACCTACAGCATAGCTTGGGACAAAAAAAAGGAGAAAACTTTGCTGAATTATGGCAAGTGTTGCTATAATTATCATTAGTACTGTTGCAAAAATTTAGGCCAATCAGTACTGATCAAGCAGGACAATGATCCTATGCCCCTGTTCCGAGATGGTGATACTCCAAGCTTCACACCAAGGCAGGAGAGGTGAAAAAAATGGAAGTCTTGATTGCTGATGATGATGCTCTATCGCGTCGTATTCTGCAGGACGTATTAGTTACCTGGGGTTATCAAGTAAAGGTTACCAAAAATGGACATGAAGCGTGGGAAGCTTTGCAACGGGAGGACACCCCCAGTCTGGCTATCCTGGATTGGATGATGCCAGGATTGGATGGTGTTGAAATATGTAAATTACTGCGCCAGCAGGCCAAAGATCGCTACACCTACATTATCCTGCTTACTAGCCGTTATCGACCAGAAGACATTGTACAAGGTCTGGAAGCGGGAGCCGATGATTATATTATAAAACCGTTTAATCCTGAAGAACTTAAATACCGTTTGAAAATCGGTCAACGTATTATTGATCTGGAAGAGCGTATTCTGGGCTTGGCCAGAATTGATTACTTGACTGGATTACTCAACCGGAGAGCTTTTATGGAAAGGCTGGAAGCGGAGATCAGTCGCTCCAAACGGGAAAAAACTAGTTTGGGCATTATTATTATAGATCTGGACTTTTTTAAGAGGGTTAATGACAGCTATGGCCATCTGGCTGGGGATAGGGTTTTACAAAGTGTAGCTCGCTGTCTGCAGCAGTCCTGCCGTAGATATGATTTTGCTGGTCGCTATGGAGGAGAGGAATTTATCCTAGGTTTCCCAGGTGTAACCAAAGAGGGTATTCAGGATATCGCTTTCCGAATCCGCAAAAGTATCAGTCAGTGTAAAACAATATGCACCGGACAGCAAGAGCCCATTACTGTAACCGCCAGCCTAGGAGTGGCCTGTATGGAAGACCATTTTGATGCCGACCAACTAATATCAGCAGCAGATGACGCGCTGTATCAGGCCAAGAGAGAAGGTCGGGATAAGGTCGTCATGGCGGGAAGTTAAAAAACAGCTCGATAAAAAACCCGCGCAAGGCGGGTTTTCTCGTTTATTTATAAGCCCTTTTGGAATAATTGAGCTTAAGGTTCAGGCTATAGCATAGCTTGATTTAATCTTCTGGTTGACAGGCTTCGGTCGGACATACATCTGCACAAGCACCGCAGTCAGTGCAAAGATCAGGGTCGATCACGTACTTGTCATCGCCTTCACTAATAGCTTCTACAGGGCACTCGTCAGCACATACGCCGCAAGAGATACATTCATCGTTGATTACGTAGGCCATGCTTGATTCCCTCCTTTGTTCTCTAGTCAATACTTGCATTATAAAGAACGGCTATTTCTTTGTCAATTTGTTCTGCTTGGGTTTCAGTTAGTTGCAGTTGATGAAAGAACGAACTGCTGCTAACGTATATAACCGTGAGTCAGTAGCATAGCTTGTCACTATGTTTGTATGACCATTTTGATATAATATGTACTGCAGGGAACTTTTTGCAGGAGGATGCGTTGGATGCAATGTACGATTATGACTAATGGTGAATATGCTGCCCTGTTTCGCTATCGCTCCATAATAGATAACAGCCCATTGATCATCTGCGCGGATGGTGGGGCTAATTATGCCTACCAGTTGGAAATCATTCCCTACTGTATTGTAGGTGATATGGACTCTATCCGTCCCGAGGTAGTGGAGCATTACACTCAACTGGGGGTACCTTTCTACAAATACCCCAAGCGCAAAGACTTTACCGACACACAACTGGCCTTGGGTATTGCTGAGGAGAAGGGCGCTGAAGAAATCACCTTATTAGGTAGTCTAGGTGGTCGCTTGGATCATACCCTGTCCAATCTATATGGCAGTATGGATTTCGTACAAAAGGGTAACCGTATAATACACTACCATCCTGATTATCAGGTGTACATCATCAACCGCAATTTAGAAATAAGGGGAACACCTGGTGATGTAGTATCGGTCATATCTTTGACCGATACTTCTCAAGGGGTGACAGAAGTAGGCTTTGAATACCCTTTGCATGAGGTGATCTTAGAGAGCAATAATCCTTCTTTCACCGTTTCCAATGTTATGACCGATGCAACTGCCACTATTCAGGTTCACCAAGGTATGCTGGCTGTATTTCATTATCCGCAGTTTCCTGATCAGTAACTACTGGGGATCAACAACATACTAAGAACAGGAATCAAGCTTAAAGGGAGTATCAGAAGTGGACTTCAGTTTCCTATCTGGCATCTTTGCCAGTCCTTGGGACATTCTGCGTAATATTATAGACATTGCTATTATTGCCTATGTTTTTTACCGGATATTAGGCTTGATCAGAGGTTCGCGTGCTGAGCAGCTTCTTAAAGGCTTGATCATTCTGCTGGTATTTTCGGTAGCAGCTAGTTTGTTGCATCTGGAAATGGTCAACTGGTTATTAGAAAAGGCCTGGATAGTATTTGCTATCGCCCTCCCCATAGTCTTTCAGCCCGAATTGCGGCGGTTACTGGAACAGCTTGGCCAGGGAAGCTTTTTTGCTTCCTCCAACCAACGGGATTCACAGCTAGACGATCTGCAGATATTAATACGTGAGATCAGTGATGCGGCGGGAGTACTATGCCGCAATAAAGTTGGTGCCCTTATAGTACTGACCCGCCTGAATGATATCGAAGAATATGTGGATAGCGGCGTCAAACTGGATTCCCAGGTATCATCTCGTTTGTTGATCAATATCTTCGTACCCAATACCCCTCTTCATGATGGGGCAGTACTGATCAGCCAAGGGCGAATAGACCGGGCTGCCTCCTTCTTGCCTTTGAGTGATAATCCCCTGCTGGACAAGGATTTGGGAACTCGACATCGAGCCGGTATCGGGATCAGTGAAGTATCCGATGCCATTGCTATTATCGTGTCCGAGGAGACTGGAACCATATCCACCGCAGTAGGGGGAAAGTTAAATAGATACATGGATGCAGCCGCTCTCAAAGAGTGGTTGACCCGGGAGCTTATTTATCCCAACCCAGAGCCCACTAGCTTGCTATGGAGGAGGTGGAATGCACATGGTAACCGATCCGATGAAACCAAAGACCACCGGTCTTAAAATCATATCAGTGGTTTTAGCGATTCTACTCTGGTTTTATGTTATGAACCAGGGACAGCTTTCCGCCCGACAAAATGTTATGGATGTAGATTTGCATTATAGATTTGTGGCGGAAGGGCTGACGGTGGACGGACCCAGTACCGTTGCAGTGCGTTTGTGGGGTGTTTTTCAGGAACCTGACCGTATCGAAGCTTATGTGGATATGACCGATATAGGCGAGGGGACTCACAATTTGCCAGTTCATATTGAGCCGGTGACCGGAGCCATGTTTACCCGTGTAGAACCGGATCGGATAGATGTAGTGGTGCGTAAAACCCGCCAGCACATAGTAGCCATTGATCATGAGGTTATCCAAAATCCTCCCGCCGGCAATGAAATCCTGGATATAATGGTGTCACCTGATAACTGTCTGGTAAAAGGAGACGATGAAGCTATAAATCAGGTTCGTACCGTAGTGTGTCAGGTCAATCTTGCCCAGGCTTCTGACGTGGCGATTTTCAATGTTCCTTTAATAGCCCGGGATGTCAATGGCAATCTAGTTACCGAAGGCATCCGTTTGGTTCCCGAACAGGTACAGGTGGTAGCAGTGATCAAGGAAACCATCGCGACCCAAACAGTTCCCCTCAGACCTAATTTAGTGGGGCAGCCGGCTGAAGGTTTTGAGTTGGGAACGGTTAAGTTGGAAACGGAGACCATAACCCTGGTGGGAAATGCCATCAGAGTTCAACCGATAACGGAAATTCAAACCGATCCCCTAGACCTGGAAGGCCGGGCCGAGTCTTTCACGGAAACTGTTTCTATCACCTTACCGGAAGGAATACAGGGCTATCCTGAACAGGTGCAAATATCGGTGGAAATAGTGAGCAGTGAACCTCAGCAGGAGGAGTAATGATGAAGATAAGAGTGCGCGGATTGCGGTTGCCACTTGAACATAATGAGAACGATGTCTTAAGAGCCGCCGCCCAGCGATTAGGGGTAGAACTGGCACACATCTGCGCCTTTACTAAGGTCAAACAGGCGGTAGATGCACGCCGTCAAGAAGTCTTTCTTACGTACACTCTTGATATTGAGCTGGCTGATGAGGTAGAATTACCTGCTGGACTTTTTGATAGCCCGGAAATTGTAAAGGCTCCACCCAAAGAACACCCGGTCTTAAGGCGTGGAGACCAAATACTTTCTACTGCTCCGGTGATTGTGGGATCTGGCCCGGCGGGACTTTTCTGTGGCCTGCGGTTGGCCCGTGAGGGATACCAACCGGTAATAATCGAACAGGGAGCTCACATGGATGAGCGCATAGCCGCAGTTGAGTCCTTCTGGAATCAAGCCAAACTGGATCCTTGGGCTAATCCACAATTCGGGGAGGGAGGAGCAGGAACCTTTTCGGATGCCAAACTGACTACCCGTATCGGTGACCAACGGGTTGATCATGTATTAGAAGTATTCATTGAACATGGAGCACCAGAAGAAATCCGCTACCTCAAAAAACCTCACATAGGTACTGATATTATCCGGCGGGTCATCAAGCAGATCCGCCAGGAGATAATAGACTTAGGCGGCGAATTCTACTTCCATGCTCGCCTGACTGATATAAGTATTAACAAAATGTCACTGCAAAGCATAGTAATAAATGACCGGGTGGAGATCCCTTGCTCGGTGCTTGTTCTGGCGGTGGGCAACAGTGCCCGGGCAGTATACCGCCTCTTAAAGGAACGTGAGGTGCAACTTATTCCCAAAGCCTTTGCGGTGGGACTGCGCGTAGAGCATCCCCAGAGCTGGCTGGATAAAGCCCAATATGGCAAATATGCAGGCCATCCGCGTCTGGGGCCGGCTGATTACCATCTTACCTATCAGGACAAAGCACTGGGCCGATCAGTGTATACCTTCTGTATGTGCCCCGGAGGCTATGTGGTGGGTGCCGCATCTGAACCCGGACAACTGGTGACCAACGGTATGAGCTACTTTGCCAGAGACTCAGGAGTGGCTAATAGCGCTTTGGTAGTAACGGTATCTCCTGACGACTGGAATGGCACCATCTTAGGAGGTATGGAGTTGCAACAGGCTTTGGAGGAAAAGGCCTTTCATATGGGGGGAGATACTTACCGGGCTCCCGCCCAGCGACTCAAGGATTTTATGGCCCGCCGCTACAATAATACATTGGCAGATACCCTGGCGACTTATAGACCGGGCATCACTCCGGCTGATCTTTGGGAACTTCTGCCGCATCCCCTGGGGAAGGCTCTGGAAGGCGGCATCAAATACTGGAACCGGCGCATGGACGGTTTCATTCATGACCAGGCTATACTTACCGGAGTGGAGACTCGCACCTCAGCTCCTTTGCGAATAGAACGGGGGACTGCGCTGCATTCCGTAAATGTAACTAATCTGTATCCCTGCGGTGAAGGCGCTGGTTACGCAGGTGGCATTGTAAGCTCTGCTGTGGATGGATTAAAGGTTGCCGAACAGATAATTACTAGGTATGCTTTACCTGAACAAATACCGTTGATCAAAGATGATCTTGTCACCAGAGGCCGGGATCTGCCTCGGGTTTGAATTAAATAATAGTTTTAACAGCAACTGGCTAAGGAGGATAATTCAGTGGGAGTATTATTTGGTACTGATGGGGTGCGCGGTGTTGCTAATGTGGAGTTGACACCGGAAAGGGCTTTTGCACTGGGCAGAGCTGGCAGTTATGTTCTAGCTCGCCGAAGCGAAGGAGATCGGCCGCGTATACTGGTAGGGAAGGATACGCGCATTTCTGGGGATATGTTAGAAGCCGCTCTGATGGCCGGGATTTGCTCCACGGGAGCAGATGTCTTGACAGTAGGAGTAATACCTACCCCGGCGGTGGCTTATCTGACCCAAAAATACCAAGCCTCCTGCGGGATCGTGATCTCAGCATCCCACAACCCTGTGGAAGATAACGGCATTAAATTCTTCGGCCCGCAAGGTTTTAAGCTACCCGATGAAGTAGAAGCGGAGATCGAAGAACTGGTTTTGGCTGGGAATGACGATCTACCTCGCCCGATTGGAAAAGATGTCGGGCAGGTCTATGATGTCAAGGAAGCCATCAACAATTATATAAGCTATCTCAAAGGCTGCTATACCTTAGAGGAGGGCTTGTCCGGCCTCACCGTGGTAATGGATTGCGCCCAGGGGGCTTCTTATCAAGTCGGGCCCGAACTGTTTGCTGGTCTGGGAGCCCGGGTGATTGCCATAAACAACACACCCAATGGAGTGAATATCAATGAACGCTGTGGTTCCACTAATACCGAAAGTGTTCGCCGAGCAGTGGTAGAGCACCATGCTGATCTGGGCATCGCTTATGATGGGGATGCAGATCGTTGTATTGTTATTGACGAACTGGGACAGGAACTGGATGGCGATTACATCATGGTTATGTGTGCTCTGGATATGCGGCGCCGGGGAGTTTTGCAGCCCTCACAGGTAGTAGCTACCGTGATGAGCAATATTGGCCTGGACATTGCGCTACGGCGGGAAAGTGTCGCTGTAGAGAGTTGTAAAGTAGGGGATCGTTATGTTCTGGAGAAAATGATAGAAACCGGGGCCATGATCGGAGGGGAACAGTCCGGGCATATAATATTTTTGGAGCATGCTACCACTGGCGATGGTCTGCTGACCTCACTTAAAGTAGCTGAAGTGATCAAACGTACCGGCTTGAGATTGTCGCAATTAGCCAAGGAAATGGAAAAATATCCACAGAAACTGGTCAACGTACGTTTGGATAATAAAGAGGAAATACTGACTCATCCCATAGTGGTAAATGCTTTGCAGGAGGCCGAAAAGAAATTGGGTGAGTGGGGCAAACTGGTGGTGAGACCATCTGGTACTGAACCATTGGTACGCTTAATGGCACAGGGGCCTCAAGAGCACTTATTGGAGGAGGTGATTGGGGAACTACAAAAAGCCATTGAAACTGCGCAACTTGCTTAAGAAAGGGTGATGGTTTCACGTAAAAAATGTGATTTACCAAGCGCCAGACCCGCAAAGTAAGCAGGTCGTTTTTGCGGGTGACGAGGAGGGGGTTAATCGATGATTTTTCGGCGGGTTCCCCCCGGTGTACCACCATCGTCAGTGCAGTTACAAAACCGGGCAGTAATGACCGGGACAAAAGGCTGCACAGTGGAACTGCCTTCCGATACTGGTAAAGCCAAAGCATGGCGGAGGGCACATTTGATATTTTTATACTGGTGAGCACGAACCACAATCACTGGTCATGGTTTATTGATAAGGAGCGATGACAATAATATGTGTGGAATAATTGGATATATAGGTACCGACCGTAATGCAGCCGCGGTAGTTCTGGACGGCATCAGCAAGATGGAGTACCGTGGGTACGATTCAGTGGGTATCGGAATCTGGTTAGATAACTCCCTGCAGATTCAGAAGAAAAACGGGCGTTTGGCTGATTTGGTCGAGGCTTTAGGAGAACTTCCCGTCAGCAACATTGGTATAGGGCATACCCGTTGGGCTACCCACGGGATCCCCTGCGAAAAAAATGCCCATCCCCATAGCGATTGTACCGGGAGATTTGCTGTAGTTCACAATGGAATCATAGAGAACTATGCTCACTTGCGGAAACAATTAACAGCAGAAGGGCACCATTTTAGTTCTGACACCGATACCGAGGTAATAGCTCACCTGGTGGAACGTTATTACCAGGGTTCCCTGGAAGATGCGGTACGTAAGACCCTTCCAGAATTACAGGGCTCATTTGCCTTGACGATCATGTGCCAGGATGAGCCCGACAAACTGGTGGCTGTTAAGAAAGACATGTCTTTGATAGTTGGTTTAGGTGAAGGGGAGAATTATGTAACTTCCGATATCCCGGCAATCCTTAGCTATACTAACCAGGTGTATATTCTGGAAGACTATGAACTGGCCGAACTGACCGCTGATAAAGTCAAGATCACTAACCTGAAAGGTGAGCCAGTTACCAAGGAGACATTTCCGATAAACTGGGATCAAGTAGCCGCCGAAAAAGGTGGTTATGAGCATTTTATGCTCAAGGAGATACACGAGCAGCCGACAGCAGTTCGCGAGACATTGCGGGGACGTATAAAAGACGGTCGAATAGATTTGGCCGATCTAGAGCTTGATGAATTGTTTGAGGGTATCAACAAAATATACATGGTTGCCTGTGGTACCGCCTACCATGCCGGTATGGTAGGACGAATGGCTATCGAAAAACTAGCCCGCATCCCGGTAGAGACAGATATTGCTTCTGAATTCCGCTACCGCGATATCCTCTGGCAACCGGATCAACTGATGATTGTGATAAGCCAATCGGGCGAGACCGCCGATACCCTGTCTGCTTTGCGTCATGCCCAACGCAACGGGGTCAAAGTTCTGGCCGTGACTAACGTGATGGGTAGTTCCGTAGCTCGGGACGCCGATAGGGTAATCTATACTCACGCTGGACCAGAAATAGCCGTAGCTTCCACCAAAGCCTATACTACTCAGCTGGTGATAATGTATCTATTAGCCCTATATCTGGCTCAAGAACGGGGCACGGTACCACCTGCGGAGCTTAAGAAGCTGATCAACGAACTGGGTGAAATAGATAATGCCTTGGAAACCGTCTTGCACCAGGAAGAAAAAGTCAGGGAGTTGGCTACCCAGTATTATAATGTTCAGGATACCTTTTTCCTGGGACGGAGCTTGGATCATGCGGTAGCCATGGAAGGAGCCCTTAAATTGAAGGAGATCTCCTACATTCATGCCGAGGCCTATGCTGCCGGGGAATTAAAGCACGGACCGCTGGCTCTCATAAGCGATGGCCTGCCTGTGCTAACCGTAATAACTCAGGATCAACTGGTAGACAAAGCCATGTCCAATGTCAAGGAGGTAAAGGCTCGGGGGGCAGTGGTCATAGCTATTTGTAAGGAAAATCTGCAGGAGGCTTGTCAGGAATGTGATGAAAAAGTCTTGATCCCTGACGTAAATCCCCTATTGGCACCGATTGTTTCTGTAGTACCCTTGCAAACTTTCGCCTATTATATGTCTGTCCTAAGGGGGAACGACGTAGACAAACCCCGCAATCTGGCCAAGAGCGTTACAGTGGAATAGAAATGGTGAAAAAGGCCATTATCCCGAACAATAGAAGCTGTGGGGCGACGAATCTGTCGCCCCACAGCTTTTCAAAAGGGTTTACAATAGTGCTAAAAAATAGCAAACTTAGTATAATATTAGCATAGGGGTTCTAGAAACGCGGTTAGGAACCGTGAGAACCCTTTATCAATATGGGGAAAAAGGAGATGTTTAATTGTGGAATTTAAGACTCTGATCTATGAGGTCACGGATGGGATCGCTACTGTAACATTCAATCGACCAGAGGCCATGAACTCATCCAATGCTCTTTCCGTAGCTGAGCTGAATCAGGCAGTAGACATGATCGAAGCTGATGATTCGGTAAGAGTGGCAATTATGTGGGGAGGAACCAAGGTATTTGCTGCCGGGGGAGATATCAAGTATATGTCGGAGGCCGATCCCTTGGAAATGGAAAAATTTATCGCTGGTGCCCATGCTATGCATGATAAAATCGCCGCTTCACCCAAACCGTACATAGCAGCTATAGCCGGTCTGGCATTGGGCGGCGGCTGTGAAATGGCTTTAGCCTGTGATATCCGCATTGCTGCTCAGGGAGCCATCTTGGGGCAGCCGGAAATAAATCTGGGCATCATTCCGGGCGCAGGTGGGACCCAGCGCTTGTCTCGAGTAGTCGGAGGAGGATGGGCCCGGCATCTGATCCTCACCGGAGAAATGATCGATGTGGATACTGCCTTCAAGATCGGTCTGGTAACCAAAATAGTGCCTTCTGCTGACGAGTTGCTGGAAGCAGCCACCAAATTAGCCAAGTCTCTCAAATATAAGAGCCCTCTGGCTTTACAGGCAGCTAAGAAATGTGTGGCCATGAGCGAGACAACTGATATGCCCAGTGGATTAGCTTATGAACAAAAAGCCTGGTCTTTCCTATTCTGCAGCCAGGATCAGACCGAAGGCATGAAAGCATTTTTGGAAAAGAGAAGGCCGGTTTACCAGGGCAAATAGTTTTGCTTGAAGCAGCCTGTCAGTTTGCAGGTAACAATTAATACTTATGATGGTCAGGTCTGGTCGTATTTTTTGACCGAACCTGACTTTTTTTCCTTTGCTGGCTAATAACCTAAGCTATTTTCTGACAACTAGTAAACATTTCCCCATCTTTATTGTTATAATAAGAACAACTGGCAAAAAAGACATTATTTCGATAGGGTGGGAGTGGTAAGAGAATGGATTTTGCCTCCTTAATAGGGATAATTATTGGCTGTACAGCAGTTGTTGTTGCTATGACTTTAAAAGGAGCTAGTCCATCGGTTCTGCTCAACCCAGCTGCCATTATTATCATTCTGGTTGGAACTGTTGCTGCCATCATGAATGCGTTCCCTATGCGGGAACTTAAACGCATACCATCTTTATTCAAAACGTTGTTTACTGATCAAAGAGCTTACGAACCGGCCGAATTGATCCAGCTTATAGTTGACATGGCCTCTCAAGCACGCCGTGAAGGCTTACTGTCACTGGAATCGCACATTGAAGATCTCAAGGACCCTTTTATCAAAAAAGGGCTGCAACTGGTCATTGATGGTCAAGATGAAGAATTCGTGCGCGAGTTTTTAGAAACGGAACTGGAAACTATCGAAGAGCGGCACGCTTCGGGAGCATTAGTGTTTAGTCAGGCAGGTGCCTATGCCCCTACCCTGGGAGTATTAGGAGCAGTTATCGGACTGATCGGGGCCTTGGGTCATATGGAAGATACCGGTGCTTTGGGAGCGGCTATAGCCGCAGCTTTTGTTGCTACCCTGTACGGTATTTTTACTGGTTATGTATTGTGGCACCCTTTTGCCAACAAATTGAGGAGAAAGTCCGCAGAAGAAATTCTCATGCGTACCATGATCATGGAAGGCATCCTCTCTATCCAGCAGGGCAGCAACCCCATTACTATCAAGGAAAAAATGCTGGTATTTCTGTCACCAGCCGAGAGAGCTGAGCTTTTAGCAGGAGAGAGTGACAATGCGTAAGAGGAAAAAAGCCAAACACGAAGAAAAAATGGACGAAAGCTGGCTGGTACCATATTCTGATATTCTGACCCTGTTATTGGCTCTATTCATTGTCATGTACGCTATGAGTTCAGTTGATCAGGGGAAGTTTGAAGAATTGAGAGAGACACTTAATGCTCTATTTAGCGGTGGCCCCGGAGTGCTGGTCAGTGACCAGGGACTATCAGAAATAGATGACAACCCCTATACTGATAACCCTCCCCCGAATTATCTAACCGAGGATCGCACCCTACGAGAATATAAGGCTAAAATGGAGGCTTTCCTGGAGCAGGAGGGCTTGAGTCATTTGGTGTCTACCCGGATCACGGAAGCCGGTTTGCTGATAACCGTGGAGGATCTGGCTTTTTTTGATTCCGGCAAAGCGGATCTGCGGCCAGAATCTCTGAAATTGATAAATTTTCTGGGTGTGTTGTTAGAGGACATCGACAATGATGTACAGATCGGTGGACATACGGATTCCCTTCCTATACACACAGCACAGTACCCCTCCAATTGGTACCTGAGCACTGACAGAGCCTTGAGTGTTCTGGAGATTTTCAACCAAAATCCCCATCTGGCTCCCCAGAGGTTCTCCGTAGTTGGTTATGGAGAATACCGTTCGGTAGCTTCCAATGACTCTTCGGAAGGACGTCAAAAAAACCGGCGTGTTGAAATACTGGTATTCCGCCAGTACACCTTGCCGCCCGTGACTGCTGATGGAATTGTCCAATTTTCCACAGATTAACTTGATGCCAGCTGCCCTAAAAAATTAATTGATTTCCCACCGATATCCGCTGCAAGGAGAGACCAGTTTATTGAACTTGTCCGCTTATGCGGATATTTTGCTATAGGTAACCGCCCCAGCAATTTTGATCAAGGTTTCACCTAGTGATCACCAAATGTTCACATCAGCCGTCTATACTAACAGTGTGGACAGGATGAAGAAGCTGATCCTATCCATTAACATAAAGTTTTATGTGCCGCCAGGACTGAATTAGTTCCCAAAGCCAAACAACCAAATCATTCTCAGTACTCAATCCTCCCCACTTCCTTTTTCAGCGGCCCTGCAGCCAACTGCAGGGCCGTAGATCGTCAAAAAAGGCTAATAGCGGCGTTAACTCGGAAAGCCCGTTCAATCGACGTACCCATGTACGCCTCAGTCACGGGCTCTCCAGTTGCCTTGCTCTTATCCTTTTTTGCTCGCTCTGGCAGGGTGCCGACTTTTTCGGCACCCTGAGGCCCTGCAGCCAACTGCAGGGCCGTATGTTTGCCACGGATCTTTTTACCTTCGTAGGAGGTTTGGCAACTGACTAGCACTGTTTTACAATATGCTTAAGGACGGTGACCGAGATAAACACAGACAAAGGGGAATGGGCTATGCGAAAGATTTTGATCGCCGATGACGAAGAGCGTATGCGCAGATTGGTAGGCGATTTTTTAAGAAGAGAAGGCTTTCAAATCCTGGAAGCAGCCGATGGAAGAGAAGCTTTAGAGGTTTTCGAAAAGGAGCCTGATATCTGCCTGGTTATCTTGGATGTGATGATGCCGGTTTATGATGGGTGGGCGGTGTGCCGGGAAATTCGCCAGAGATCCATGGTGCCGGTTATTATGCTGACCGCCCGAGGAGAGGAAACCGATGAGTTATTCGGTTTTGAATTGGGAGCGGACGAATATATAAGCAAACCTTTCAGCCCCCAGGTATTGATAGCCAGGGTGCAGGCCTTGCTGCGCCGAGCCAATGCCGGTAGCAAATCAGTATACGCTTACCCGGGTTTGGAAATCGATGTGGATGCCCGCCATGTTAAAGTGGAGGGAGAAATCATCGTCCTAAGTCCCAAGGAATTCGAACTGCTGGCCTATATGGCTGCCAATGAAGGTCGGGCTCTAAGTCGTGACCAGATATTGAACGCCGTATGGGATTACAATTTTTATGGCGATCCGCGCACTGTAGATACTCATGTTAAGAAGGTAAGACTCAAGCTGGGCAAACGGGGAGAATATATCCAAACCGTTCGCGGACTAGGATATAGATTTGAGGTGTCTCATGATTAACTCCATACGCTGGCGTTTGTTTATAGGCATGACTTTATTGATAGGCTTTTTTGTGTTCTTTTCCTGGCTACTGAATACCAATTATTTGGAAAAATACTATGTCCATGAAAAGACCACCCAGCTTAGCAAACAGAGTCAGTATATCATTAAATTGTTCACTGAAGCTCCGGAAGACATGTTAGTGCAGTTACGCATATTGGAACGGCGCGAGAACTTGACCATACTTGTTATCCAACCGGACTTAAATATAATCTATGCTTCCATTAACACTGACTCAGGTGTTACCGAGTTTGATATTGTATTGGAACAGCTCCGCCAGGCAGAATTGACCGGCCAGGCTGTACAAATAACTGGAGATCCTTTCAACAATGAGCGTTCCTTGAACATGTACAACCGTTTCGGGGAACACGATTATCTGATCGTCAGCACACCTTTGGAGCCGATACAGGAAAGTGTGGCCATAGCCAACAAGTTTTTTCTCTATACTGGCCTGATAACCCTCATCATTGCCACTCTGGTAGTGTTTTTATTCTCGCGACGTTTTACCCGACCCATTGTGGAAATGAATGGCATAGCCCAGCGCATGGCCCATCTCGATTTTTCCCGCAAGTATCTGGTTACCAGTAATGATGAATTAGGCAAGTTGGGCAGCAGTATCAATTCGCTGTCTGACCAGCTGAGCAAGGCTATCGGCGAACTGCAAGATGCCAATGCTCGTTTGCGTAAAGATATTGAAAAGGAGCGGCGTATTGATGAGATGCGTAAAGAATTCATTTCCAGCGTATCCCATGAATTAAAAACACCCCTTGCTTTGATCCAAGGCTATGCAGAAGGATTGAAAGTAAACGTAGCGGAAAATCAGGAAGATAAAGACTTTTACTGCAGCGTTATTATAGATGAAGCCAATAAAATGGATAAGCTGGTCAAGGGACTATTGGATCTGTCCCAGGTTGAAGCGGAAGTATTTACCCTGGAGAAGAATACCTTTGATGTATCCCTTTTGATCGATAATGTCATAGCTAAATATGGGCCGCTTTTTGAAGAAAAGGAGGTGCAGTTGGAAACAGCCAAACCGGATTCCCTACTGGTCGATGCCGATATGACCAGAACAGAGCAGATCATAACTAATTACCTCAATAACGCTCTGGATCATCTTGATGGAGACCGTCTCATCAAAATAGAGGCAGAGATTAGAGACAATAAAGCCCACCTGGCCGTTTACAACTCTGGTGAACCCATTCCCGAATCAGCTCTGGATAAGGTGTTTATCAGTTTTTACAAAAGTGATCCAGCCCGTACCAGAACTGACGGAAGTTACGGGTTGGGACTGGCCATTGTCCGTGCCATACAGGAAAAGGATCATAATAGCTACGGAGTTGAAAATCTTCCGGGAGGTGTGCAGTTCTGGTTTCAGCTTGACTTAGCCCGGGAGGATCGCCTTTGATCAAATGTGGTCAGCGGGGATAAAGTGGTATGATTGGTGTAGAAAGTATAACTAGAAGGAGTGAAGTGTGTCATGACTAGATCCAAGAGGATTACAATGTTGATCCTGGTTGCTTTGACATTAACGGTTTTTAGCGTTTCGGCAGTTTATGGAGCGAATGCTCTTAATGTCAAAGCTTATCCAGGTGTAACCATTATCTATAATGGCAAGCAGCTGACCGATGCCCAACAACCCTTGATCATCAATGATTATACATATGTCCCGCTGCGCATGGTTATGGAGAACTTCGGAAAAACGGTAACCTGGGATGGGGCCAACCGACAGGTTCTGATTACCAATAGTATAGCCGAAGCCCAGAAAGATGCAGACTTGATCAACCTGCAAAACGAAAACAAAAAACTACAAGCCACCATTGATCAACTGAACGCTACTATAGCGGATCTGCAAAAAAAGCGGACTGGTTTTGCCGATCTGGATGATGTTGAAGATCATTTGATCGATTATTTCGAGGATGCTGGCTATGACTATTTTTCTGACGATGATCTCGTTTTCAGTTTCACCCTCAGCGGAGATGAAGATGAAATAGAGTACGATATTAAAGTTGATTTTAGGTATTCCGATAAATATGATGATTTGCGGGATCTGAGCTCTTCCAAAATAGAGGACTTTTTAGAGGATGTCGAAGCGGAAATTTTGGACGAGGTAGATAGAACCGAATATGAAGATGCCAAAATAACCGGCGAGCTGGTAGACAGGAATTACTCCCGATACTATGTGAAATACAATGGCCGAACCTACAGCTTCAGTTGGGATAGCAGATATGCCGATGAAGATCTGGATGATATCGCCGATGAAGTTGAAGACTACTTCGCAGATGCTGGGGAAGATTATTTCCGGGATGGAGGTATAACCGTAGATATTACTCTCAGCGGTGACGAGGATGAAATAGAATACCTGATCAAGTTGGATTTCCGATATGCCGATTACGAGGATAGTCTGGAGGATCTCTCTACTAGCCGGGTGCAGTCGCTGATGAGTGCGGTCAGAAGCCGTATCATTAGTGAAGTAGATGGAACCATCTTTGAAGATGCTGATATCATAGGGGAGCTCAGAGATAGTCGCGATTCCAGTCTGTATGTCACCTACAACGGTAGCCGGTACACTTTTTCCTACTAGTGGAAAAACGGGCAGGCAGACAGAGTCGTCTGCCCTTACCATACATACACGACATTCCATATCGCCTACATCGTCCCGCGGCGAATCAATTCGACAAAAAAGCAGCTGACCGTCAAGGCCAGCTGCTTTTGAAATTGAGCTGTTTTTAGTAATCGAATGCTCCCAAAGGAATCTGCAGAGCGGAGTCATCGCCTTCTTTTACGATGTCAGCAGTGAGCCAAACCTGTGGAATTACATTGTTGACATAGTAACGAGCGGAATAAACCTTGCCGATGTAGAATTCATAATCATAGTGATCGGCACCCACTTCTTCAGCCCGTTTCTGAGCGATGAGAGCCTGTTCCAGGATACACCATGCTCCGTAAACCATAGAAGAAGCAGTGAGGATACGACGGGCAAATAGCGGCATCATGCTGATTTTGCCAGCGCCAAAATATCCGCCAATAGCCATCTGGATCTCAGCCAGAGCGTTAACTGCTTTGCCGAATTTCTCGAATTCTTTTTCGAAGCCAGGGGCGTTCTTATTGGCTTCATAGAAATCCTGTACCTGTTTGAACCACTCAGCATATACAGTTCCCTTTTTCATAGTCCACTTGCGGCCGATGAAGTCCAGGGCCTGGATATAGTTGGTTCCTTCCCAAATGGAATAGATCTTGGAATCACGGGCGATCTGGGAAACAGGATATTCTTCGCAGTAACCGTATCCACCATAAGCCTGGATGGCTTCGCCGATCAGGATCCAAGCCTCATCAGTGGGATAAGCCTTGGTCATGGGTGTAACTACTTCGATGAAATTATTAGCAGCTTCTCTCTTGGCCGGATCCGGGTCTTTGGCGCGGATATCGAACATGAAGAAAGTCTTCATGATCATAGCCCGGAACACTTCCACATGGGCCTTACCATGCATCAGGGTGCGGCGGATATCTTCATGCTGGATGATAGGAATACGGGCACCTTTCATATCAGTTAAGGGGCGTCCCTGCACGCGTTCTTTGGTATATTCGCGAGCATTGTAGATAGCATTAGCGGATACGGCCAGTCCTAAGAGTCCGGTGCCCAAACGAGCAAAGTTCATGCACTGGAACATCTGGGCCATACCTTTGGCTTTGCCGGTCTCATCAGGAGGATCACCGATCAGCCAACCGCGGCAGTTATTGTTTTCACCCATAGCCAGAGAAGCGGTTGCGGAACCAAATTGTCCCATTTTATGTTCGATACCGGTAGTCTGGACATCATTGTCACTCAGGCTGCCGTCCTCATTGACCCAGTATTTAGGAACGATGAACAAGGATATACCTGCGGTTCCTTCCCGGGCGCCTTCGACTCTGGCCAGATAAAGATGGATGATGTTTTCAGTGAAATCATTATCTCCGCCGGTGATGAATATTTTGTTACCTTTGATTTTATATATGCGGGGATCATCAGTAGGATATGCCTTGGAAAGGATGTCTCCAACGTCTGATCCGGCAGTAGCTTCAGTCAGACACATGGTTCCTGCCCAGGTTCCATCCATCATTTTCGGCAAGAACATTTCTTTCAGTTCTTCGGAAGCAAAGGCTTCGATCAGTTCAGCAGCACCGGTCGTCAAACCTATGTAAGGCATGAAAGCCGGGTTAGCCGCGGCGGTCATTTCCTGAGTCATAGCAAAAAGGAAATTAGGCATGGTCATGGCATCTTCACCGTAACCGATGTTGGCAGTTCCCCAGCCATCCTGTTGCATTTGATGGAAAAGAGGTCCAAAACTAGGCGGGGTGGTAACTTTGCCATTGGCAAAAGTACAGGGGTTGGAATTACCATCTTCATTGGTGGGTTCGATAACCTCTTTGGCCATCTTCCGGAAGGGTTCGAGAATAGATTTCACATCATCCTTGGAATAATAATCTACAAACTCTTTGTAAGCAAAAACTTGCTCGGTAGGAAGCCATTCTTGAGCAATAAACTCAAAATCACGAGTGTTTAGATAAGCAAAATTAGCCGACATTTTCACAATACCCCCAAATCAAGGAATGAGATCTCCCAATTCCTCTATATTTTTGAATCTCCTCAAGGATTCCAAAACCGCGCTCAAAACCCACCCCCTTTTCAAATCGCGCGAAAATTCAAACAGATTATATATATTATGGAAAAATTGTTATTCAAATTATAGCATATAACATTTTGTAATGTAGAGGCTTTGCTATTCTAAAGTGTAAAAATTACAGACAAATAAAAGGCCAGGATACCTTGAAGCCATGATTCAAAAATGGGTCAATTAATTAGTTCTATGGGGAAAAGAGTAAGGGGGCCCTTTGATCGGTGGAAGTGATACCATCTCCTAGTCTCCTGATTATCCTTGTTTGGGGGTAGTCATTTTGTTGAACTGTATGATCATCGTTGCGGTTGGTACAAAACTTGCAATAACAATAGCAAACGGCAAATAGTTAGTCTGGGAGCGATATGGCTTGGGCCAAGATAAAGTAATCAAAATATTATACATCACAGGAGGGGAGCTCGGATTATGAATTGGCAGGACTATTATAGAAGTAGAACAACTACAGCTGAAGAAGCGGTTAAGGCGGTAAAATCAGGAGATCGAGTAGTATTGGGACATGCCTGCGGGGAGCCCCAGTCGATAGTAGATGCACTGATCGACCGGGCCTCTGAATTGACTAATGTTGAGATAGCCCATGAAGTACCTATGGGCAAGGGATTATATTGCTTACCAGAGTACGAAAAGAGTTTTAGACACAATGCTCTTTTTGCTGGGAAACCTAGCCGTCAGGCTATTAAAGAGGGAAGAGCCGATTACACATCGATTTATCTACATGAGTTACCTTTTCTATTCAGAAGCGGCGTATTTCCCATTGATGTTGCCATGGTTACAGTATCTCCGCCTGATGAAAAAGGCATGGTCAGCCTGGGTATATCGGTTGATTACACCTACCAGGCTGTTAAGAGCGCCAAGACAGTTATAGCTGAGGTCAATCCCAATATGCCTCGAACGGGACCAAATTCTATGCTTCCGGTGCAAGAGTTTGACTACTTTGTTGAGGTGGATAGACCACTGATTGAATTAGAACCCCCGGTTATTGGCGAGGTGGAAAGAACCATCGGGCAGAATATTGCAGACCTGATCCAAGACGGTGATTGCTTGCAATTGGGCATTGGGGCTGTGCCGGACGCAATTTTATCCTTTTTGACGGAAAAAAAGGATTTGGGAATACATTCGGAAATGATCTCTGATGGAGTGATGAATTTAGTACAGAGTGGTGTGATCAATTGTTCTCGCAAGAACTATTATCCCAATAAGATAGTCATTACCTTCGCTATGGGGACAGGCGCTTTCTACAAATGGCTCGACAATAATCCTATGATCGAGGGATTGCCAGTAGACATAACCAATCTTCCAACCAATGTGGCCCAAAACGATAACATGGTGGCTATCAATTCTGCCTTATCCGTTGATTTATTAGGCCAGGTGGCCGCCGACACTCTATCTGGGATTCAGTTCAGTGGCGTAGGGGGACAAGTAGATTTTGTAAGAGGTACTGCCTACTCCAAGGGTGGGCGCGCTATAATCGCTCTTCCTTCGACAGCCGCCAAAGGAACGGTATCCCGTATTGTAAACACCTTAGCCCCTGGACAGGCGGTCACTACCGGCCGTTATGATGTGGACTATATTGTGACCGAATATGGAGTGGCCCATTTGAAATGGAAGACCAATCGCGAAAGAGCCAAAGCTCTAATAAATATTGCTGCTCCCGAATACCGGGATCAATTACGCTTTGAATATGAACGTCTTTATGCTCCCCTTGGATAACCTCTTTTCTCAATGCTCCTCCCCCCAAAGATCAGACCTTGGTAGCAAGGTCTGATCTTTTTTGTGCGCCCGGCATGGGCGCAGTCTAATGGGTGAAAGTCCCTAGTGCGGGTTGATAGTGCCAAGCACATAGCCAAAGG